>Ga0123352_10012157_pt1 | contig 13598 bp, 9 predicted proteins | sample TergutLab28metaG_FD_89700 | JGI IMG/M metagenome (GOLD analysis project Ga0123352, IMG submission 89700) | Labiotermes labralis P1 segment gut microbial communities from Petit-Saut dam, French Guiana - Lab288 P1 | ecosystem: Host-associated > Arthropoda: Insects > Digestive system > Gut ...
CCTATTAAGTGATAATGCTACCCGATCTAGTGTTTCAATCCGCACGCCCCATATGGGGCGCGTCTTTTTCATTTTAACCCATCCTTTTGGCTTTAGGCAGTTTCAATCCGCACGCCCCATATGGGGCGCGTCCACGCTCTTCAAACATCTGTAAATTGGTCAGAATCCGTTTCAATCCGCACGCCCCATATGGGGCGCGTCTTTAGCCCTCTAGCTGATATGCGGAGACTCAGAGCGTTTCAATCCGCACGCCCCATATGGGGCGCGTCCTTACTCATTTGGTTATTTTCACTAGATAGCGAATGTTTCAATCCGCACGCCCCATATGGGGCGCGTCAAATCTAAAAGTACTAAAATGATCAACTACATATGTTTCAATCCGCACGCCCCATATGGGGCGCGTCTATATTTGCTGATAATGTTATTAGATAAGGTGTAGTTTCAATCCGCACGCCCCATATGGGGCGCGTCAATCGACACTACAATAGTGTCTTACATATATATAACGTTTCAATCCGCACGCCCCATATGGGGCGCGTCAATGTTGTAAATAACGTACAAATGTTTTTCGGCTGGTTTCAATCCGCACGCCCCATATGGGGCGCGTCATGTGCGTAAATGTCAATTCCTAAGTAGATTACTAGTTTCAATCCGCACGCCCCATATGGGGCGCGTCGATTAAAACCAATTATTGCTTTGTCTAGTGCATGTTTCAATCCGCACGCCCCATATGGGGCGCGTCGTTATAGATGATAAAAGCCGCAAACAAATTAAAGCGGTTTCAATCCGCACGCCCCATATGGGGCGCGTCGCAAACCTTACGGGCAGGTTTAGCATATCCCGAAAGGTTTCAATCCGCACGCCCCATATGGGGCGCGTCCATTTGCCTTCATACATAAATCTGCCATCACTACTGTTTCAATCCGCACGCCCCATATGGGGCGCGTCGCAATCAGCAGGTAAGCACCATAGGGATATGGTGTTTCAATCCGCACGCCCCATATGGGGCGCGTCGATATTCTGGGGCAATTAGCAGTGCCATCCTTGATGTTTCAATCCGCACGCCCCATATGGGGCGCGTCAGTCAAGGCGCGTATCGTGCCCAAGCGGTGGGAGAAGTTTCAATCCGCACGCCCCATATGGGGCGCGTCGTTTAATTTTGCACATTTCGCCGTTGTCACGGTAGTTTCAATCCGCACGCCCCATATGGGGCGCGTCAACAGCAGCACAGCTAAAACTCAACGCAGCCATGTTTCAATCCGCACGCCCCATATGGGGCGCGTCGACTTGATAGTGATTAGACACGATGTTATTACTAGTTTCAATCCGCACGCCCCATATGGGGCGCGTCTTTTGCGCTTCCCGTTAGTACACTCATAAATACTGGTTTCAATCCGCACGCCCCATATGGGGCGCGTCGATGAACAAATAGGGACATCCCCTTGCCATCAAGAGTTTCAATCCGCACGCCCCATATGGGGCGCGTCCACAATTCCGTTCACCTTCCAAGCACACCAAGCAGTTTCAATCCGCACGCCCCATATGGGGCGCGTCAAAAGCAAGAGTAAAAGCGTCTGCGGCATTTGATGTTTCAATCCGCACGCCCCATATGGGGCGCGTCAAATGCACCACCCGACCCCAAAGCCCCCAAAATAGTTTCAATCCGCACGCCCCATATGGGGCGCGTCAGATAACAGAGTTATCGTCCATTCGTCTAGTTTAGTTTCAATCCGCACGCCCCATATGGGGCGCGTCAAGATTAGAAATAGACGTACCAAAATCTTTGCCAGTTTCAATCCGCACGCCCCATATGGGGCGCGTCGCCTGTACCTCATAATTATTATGGGTTATAAGCTGTTTCAATCCGCACGCCCCATATGGGGCGCGTCGGTAGGAGTGATAACAATGGATTGGCAACCAATAGTTTCAATCCGCACGCCCCATATGGGGCGCGTCACTTACGTTGTATTTAACAAGTGAACACGCCTATGTTTCAATCCGCACGCCCCATATGGGGCGCGTCTTTAGTGAGTATCAATACTGCTGCTCCTGTCTTGTTTCAATCCGCACGCCCCATATGGGGCGCGTCAATGTAGCAAGTAAGCTGTTGACATGGAGTGTTAGTTTCAATCCGCACGCCCCATATGGGGCGCGTCAGTGAGCATATACGAAGGGGTGATGGGCTTCCCGGTTTCAATCCGCACGCCCCATATGGGGCGCGTCGTCAATGTTGAATTACAAGACCTAGCGACTAAGCAGTTTCAATCCGCACGCCCCATATGGGGCGCGTCGTATGATGCAGGCAGAAACATGGTTAACGGGCGATGTTTCAATCCGCACGCCCCATATGGGGCGCGTCGCCAACAGCTTGATTGGCGGATTTTGCAATGTTTGTTTCAATCCGCACGCCCCATATGGGGCGCGTCAAAAGCAAGAGGGCGGCGAAAAGTCAAAGGCTCTGTTTCAATCCGCACGCCCCATATGGGGCGCGTCATACAAATTTGAGGATCATAATAAGTATTATTGTGTTTCAATCCGCACGCCCCATATGGGGCGCGTCAAAAAATGTTAGCAAATAAACCTGACCGGGATATGGGTTTCAATCCGCACGCCCCATATGGGGCGCGTCGGTGCCTAGATGACAAATTACAAAAATAAAAATCAGTTTCAATCCGCACGCCCCATATGGGGCGCGTCGGCACATTTTCTTCAAATACAAATGATTGTGCAAAGTTTCAATCCGCACGCCCCATATGGGGCGCGTCAATTTACACTTTGCATCAGATATATATTTTGATATAGTTTCAATCCGCACGCCCCATATGGGGCGCGTCAAATGATGACGAATATACAAATTATGATTTAGATGTTTCAATCCGCACGCCCCATATGGGGCGCGTCAATTAGATTTTTGTGATTGATTTTATCCCATTCTACAGGTTTCAATCCGCACGCCCCATATGGGGCGCGTCTACTAACATTGCCTTGCTTGTCGTTATCAATAAGTTTCAATCCGCACGCCCCATATGGGGCGCGTCGTTCTTAGTCGCTTCGTGAGCGTCTTTTTCGGTTTGTTTCAATCCGCACGCCCCATATGGGGCGCGTCGACGACAGCAGATACAGCACAAGTAGCAGTGACTGGTTTCAATCCGCACGCCCCATATGGGGCGCGTCCAGGGACGCATTAAAGTCTATTTTTGAAATAATAGTTTCAATCCGCACGCCCCATATGGGGCGCGTCGATGGCGGTTTCTGTGGCGGCAGCGATGGCGGGTGTGTTTCAATCCGCACGCCCCATATGGGGCGCGTCGATGATGGCACAAACAGATCAGCTTTTTAGACGCGTTTCAATCCGCACGCCCCATATGGGGCGCGTCCGTCAATATCGCCCCAAATACCAACGCTAACACGTTTCAATCCGCACGCCCCATATGGGGCGCGTCTGTGTATCACCACTGGTGAGGTGTTTTACAGTGGTTTCAATCCGCACGCCCCATATGGGGCGCGTCCCTGCCGCGGCCTTCAAAAATAGCGGCAGGTTGTGGTTTCAATCCGCACGCCCCATATGGGGCGCGTCGCTCGACGGTTTGCAACGTTCTGCTGGCATTGTGCAGTTTCAATCCGCACGCCCCATATGGGGCGCGTCGTTAGTCGTTCCGTCATTTATCGCATTTTGCTTGAGTTTCAATCCGCACGCCCCATATGGGGCGCGTCTACGGGCAAGTTTGACGCATCAGGTGGATAGGGAGTTTCAATCCGCACGCCCCATATGGGGCGCGTCGGCAACCCAGTAACGGAAAATCAAACTGTAAGTGTGTTTCAATCCGCACGCCCCATATGGGGCGCGTCTTAATGAATTGGTAAATGCTGGCCATCCTATCGAGTTTCAATCCGCACGCCCCATATGGGGCGCGTCTCGGCGGTCTTCTATGGTTGTCCTGATTGCGTTGTTTCAATCCGCACGCCCCATATGGGGCGCGTCTTAGACCGTGTAAAATGTCTAGCAGTTCATGCATGTTTCAATCCGCACGCCCCATATGGGGCGCGTCCTGTATGGCATTGTGATAAACCAGCTGAATAGCTTGTTTCAATCCGCACGCCCCATATGGGGCGCGTCGTGAAAGTGCTGGTGCTTTTCAAGCACGACAAAGAGTTTCAATCCGCACGCCCCATATGGGGCGCGTCGGGCAAGTGTAATCATGCACGATTATTATGTTTCGTTTCAATCCGCACGCCCCATATGGGGCGCGTCATGACTAAGCCAACATACCGAAAATCAAGAGATGTTTCAATCCGCACGCCCCATATGGGGCGCGTCATGATAATTCCGAGGAATATTTTAATACTACAGATGTTTCAATCCGCACGCCCCATATGGGGCGCGTCCATGCAGTGTCCATGGCGCACCATTTGTGCCGATAGTTTCAATCCGCACGCCCCATATGGGGCGCGTCGCACACCGCCCCTTGCCGTTGCGGTTGGTGCAGGTTTCAATCCGCACGCCCCATATGGGGCGCGTCAAGCTTTGAATGCCACTAAAAGCAACCAAATTACTGTTTCAATCCGCACGCCCCATATGGGGCGCGTCTCAAGCCTATTAGACCGCCGGGTTGTCACACTAGTTTCAATCCGCACGCCCCATATGGGGCGCGTCAGCAAAAGTATACAATAATTTTAGCTTGGCGTATATCAAATTATCGATTCTGTCATTAAAAGTATCCAAAATAGCTTCGAGTGTATTTAAAGTAAGGTTCTTGATTATGTAAATTACTCTTTTTGTATAAAAAAATAGTGCGAAGGCTCACGGTTTTTCTGTTAGCTTAGTCTTCGCACTGCTTTTACCATTCTTTATAGCACTAAGGGTGATGTGACATCAAAGCCTGGTTTTATGCCGTAATGTTCTGTTTTAGTTTTGTAACTATTTCCAAGTTTGTAGAAACGTAAGCTATCTTGCGTCACATCAATCTCGCTTAGCAATTTATCTTTTACAACCAATAATAGTGTAGCATCTAAATTGCACTCAAATACCGAATTTTGTACGCGCTGACCGTAGCTTTGACATATCTTTGCTACTCTGCGTAATCGCTTTTGTCCGGCTAGTGTTTGAGTGCTTACATCATAGGTTATTATCACTAGCATGGTAGCACATCACTTCCACAGAAATGGTGGATATTCATCCAAATCGCCACGTAAGGTTCTTGCAAGTAGTAACGCCTGAGCATGAGCGACTAACCCCCATTCTATTTTTTCTTTTAAAAATGGATGAGTAATCTTTTCACTTTTGCGTACTTGCCATGCAGTTAAAAATGTTCGGCGCATATCGTCGCGCATTAACACCGCACCATTCTCTTTCTGATAAAAACCGGATGCATCTACCTGGCGAGTATTTATCATCGTAAGCACAAAGCGATCGGCCAAAGGGGCACGCAATTCTTCTAATAAGTCAAGGGCTAATGATCTTCTGCCTGGTCGATCTTTATGCAAAAAGCCTGCATACGGATCTAATCCTGCCGAGCGTAAAGCCGCAGTAGCGTCACTTTCTAATAATGTGTATGCAAAAGAAAGCATTGCGTTTACATTGTCAAGTGGCGGTCTGCGGTTTCTTCCTATAAAAAAGAAATCTTGTTTATTGCTTAGCAGTAACTCGTCAAATACACCAAAATACCGGTTTGCTGCTTCCCCTTCTATGCCGAATAATTCGCCGGAAGTTTTTGCTTCTTTTAATAGAGATACACTATTTGCAATTTGATTAGCAGCATGGCGAACGCGATCTACATCTATACGTAGCGAGTGGTCACGAATAGCGCGCTCCAATACCCATCGGCTGTTAAATAATTTACCTATAAGTATGTTTCGTGCAATAGGTATACTATCTGCCTCGTTATCAGTGTATCGGTACTGCTTGCGACGCAAGGTAATATTGCCTTTTTCCATACCTTCCACAGAAGCCAAAAAACGCCCGCTTGCTCTCATGAATGTCAAAGCTATTCCTTTTTCAGCACAGGCTCCCATTAGTGCGGGGCTAGCACCTGTATAACCAAAGGTGACAATGCCCTCTAAGTTGTGTAAGGGTACTCGTCGCAGTTCTTCTTCATTTTGGCGAACTACTACATTTTCTCCATCAAGGGCAAGATATGTGTCGGGTAAAGTAATGTATAATGTATTTAGCAGCTTTTTCACTTTGCATCACGCAACTCTCTTTCGATATATGAGGCAACACTTCCTTGTGACGGTAATTTAGGCAAACATATATCCTTCAGTGAGCAGGACGAACATGCTTTGCTTGCTTTTACCCGAGGCGTATGTCTGCGCTGGAAATATGAGTGCATTTCCTCAAACATGGCTTTCACATTTTCACGCAGTGAAGGGGTCAGCGCAACTTCTTCTCGCCGCCTTGTTTCACCATAAAATAGATATGCTGTTTGAATTGTAGGGCAAACAAGCATTTCTTCCAAGCACATGGCCTGGGCACAAAGCTGAAGCCTATCTATGTCGGATATTTTTGGGCTGCCTCGTTTGTGCTCAATGGGACGCGGTAACCACAAGCCTTGTCTCTTGTGAAGGGGAATGCCATTGTCCCCTTGTATAAATTCCACGATATCGCATTGTCCACTAATGCCCATAGTTCTGGAATGAACAGGCATTTCACCAACGATGATAATGTCCCGACGCTTTTCTGACAGGAAGGGATTATGGGCGCGCTTGTGCTTAATATTACCATCCATCGTTAGGTAATTTTCTGCCCAAAGATTCTCTATATGAATAAGCGCCCATTGGCGACGGCAGAATGCAAAGTGTTGTATGCCGGATAGTAGCAGATAATCTTCTTCCTTATAATTGTTCACTGTATTTTCGTTCAATTGTGACCCCTTCCGGCAGACATGTTTCGTCTATGGTAATTGCGAAATCATCGTACGCCCTTGGAGATGCAATGTCGTCCTTCAGTTGTATGTTAATGCGATTAAACAACTTATGCGCCGGTGCAGAACCAAGTTCGCTATCATGTTTAAAAACGATCAATTCCCGCAGAGCCATCTTACCTCGGGCGGCACTTCTGTCATGCTCAAACATATTTATAATTGCTTGCCATAGAATTTGTAAATCTTCTTCCGAAAAACCAGTAACTGTGCGTGCCAAGTTTGCAGAAATAAAACCTTCTTGGCGATATAATCCGTATGGCACTATGTGCTTACGTCCCATTTCGGTTGATGCCTTTGCACCTTTTTCTTCTGTAGTTATGGCTACTCGTGTAATTGTAATCTCTTGCGGAATAATCGGTGTTACGCTTTTACCAAAAGAAATTTGTACAGGACCACGCACTTGTCCTGCTACGTTTGAAAGTGATGTGTCTTTTGCGGCTGTAGTCATAACTGCACCAAAGGTACGTATATCAAAAAATGTGCTACACATAAATTCTCTAAAATTACGACTTTTTTCCGCTTTTTCTTTTATGCTACTTACATGGTCAACGCCTCTGGCATCTTGGGTATTAAGCACTTTGTCTTGTTTTACATAAATTTCAAATCCAGGCTTATCGCATTTAAATACATCTACAAAATTGCGTATTTTACGCTTTATACAAACATCGGTAACAATACCATGGCTTGTCTCCGGGTCTAGGCGTGGCATATTACCTGCATCCGGGTCGCCGTTTGGGTTTCCATTTTCAACATCATACAACATTACAAAATCGTATCTATTGCGTATTGCACTCTCATAGTTTCCGTTCATATATTTCACCATCCGCTGGCGTACATTAAAAAGGCTGTTAAAACCTATCGCCTGCGTTCCTCTCTTCAAATTTTCACGCTAAATATCTGTTTTAGTAGTTTTTGCAAAGAATGATTGTCGTTGATGGTAGTAACCAAGTATAAATCTCCCTTGGTCTTCCATTGGCAAAGCTTTTGGAAATGGATTTCTTTCATCCAGGGCGACCATTAGCTCTCCCTTTAATTTTTCGTAAAATGTAGGATTGTCCAGCTTAGCTGCATGATGTATCGATAATTTTAACAATGTGGGAAATACATTGCTTGGGTTGGCACATGCGCTTGTAAAGTATCTGTCTCGGATTGTTGAGTTAAGACCGCCGCTTGAAGCACGGTATTGCAATTGCTCTAAAACTGCAAATAGTCGCCCTAATATATATGACTTATTGTTTGTTTCTTGATTAAGATCCACTGTTGTTACCTCCTTATCGTTAAAATTTTTTATCAAAACCGCCTTTATTAATGCTGCTTTGGTCTGATTAACATCTTCACCGGCGCGTATGCGGGTTAATATGGCATTGTAAAGTGTTAGTGGATATGTTGTACCCTTTATGATGCTGTGCAAAAATTGCCCACCAAGTAATGGTGCTACTTTATCTGCCTTTTTCGTTACAGTAGTTTCATTTAAAATAACCCAGTATGGCAGGTGTGTAAATTTTGTGCGGTTATCTGTTATAATTTCTAAATTGTGATAGTGTGCTTTTAGATTTTTTATGATAGCACCAAAGGTGTTGGCATAATAATATCGAACACTAATTCTGGCAGCATTTGGTGATAGACAAAGAATGTGAAATGAGCGTTTCATATCGCATTTATCGAAGTTGAAATGCTGGGTACGCGTTGTCTTTTCCATAATATCACTAAGTTTATCGTCGTCCGTTTCTTCTATTTTCATGTTTAAAAAGTTGCCAAAATCAATTGATTCTTGTTGACTGTTTTCCTCCGCCCAATATACTAATGTGTCACCACCTATAAACTGGTGATGACTTTTGTCCTGTAATAAGTCATTTAAGGCAGTTACATGGGCAAATGCAGCATATTTGCCTATGGCTGCTGCAGGATCTGCGGCTCTGTTTCCATAAGATGCAAAACTTTCGGCATTTGCACTTATTAAATTGGAGCCGGCAGATTGACCGCCGCGTAGTTTTATTTTGCCGTGTATAGATTCAGATACATCAAGTTTACCTGTTACCAAGCAGCGAATTTGTCCCATGCCAATATCATCTGTGGCTGCATAATGATTATTCCATACTGTGGAAATTTCTAAATCGTTGTAGTCAACAAATTCCCCATTAATCTGAAAAATAAACACAGCCTGCGCAAGTGCTTTTTCATTTGGAATGGTGGCCCTTACCAGTTCTATATCTGTCGAGGTTATACCTTTGGTAAAGTATGCTATGATTGCGTTTGCGGAAGAGGAGTTTGTATTTTTAAGTAGCTCAAGGTGTAATGTTTTAGCCGCTTCAAACTTTGCATTTCCGCGCTTTTCATCTATGCCAAGAAAATATCCGGCATCATCACATAGGGGAGAGGCTTTTACTCCGGAAGACCGCACACCTCCATCCGGTAATACAAATTCTCGTTTTCGCTTAACTTTTTTGGTTTTGCTCCCTTCCTGTATCTTCTCGTCCCACTCTAATGGGATGATATTAAGCAATTTTCCGGTTTCAGAAATATTTAATGCATGAGATACATTGCGTCGCTTCCAGCCTGGCAGTACTGTCAGCGTATCTTCATACCGCTTTACCAGCGCTTGAACAATCATCGCAACACCTCCACATTTTGCAAATCAACTACGCCATTAACAAGTTCTGCCATAAAATATGTTGGAATAAAGTTGATGCCATATTCGAAGTCGTAAAACATAAGGCCTAGTGGGCGTGTTGCCTGTATGGGAGTGTACTCGTCGCCTTCTAAAAGTTTAAGTTGTGCAGGGAACTCTCGTACACCTAAATATGGCATGTGAAAACACTGTCCCTTTTGCAACCGACGATGTATCATGGCGGTGTATTTGCCTGTTGTATCCTCTGCGCCCGCCTTATCCGTTAGTTCAAAATGGGCTTTTACAACATAGCATACATCACGCAGCACTAACGCCGCCCTTTGGGCGCGGTCATTTGCAGCATTTATTTCCAAAGTGCCTTCATTCAGTTTTTTCACTGCATTTTCTATAGATGAGTATGGGATTTTCGAATTTACCTCATTTCGGCGTATGTTCTCCCATTTTATTGGTGCGCATACTGCGATTTCGTCTATAATGTATTGAATTTCCGGTTTCCAAAAAACAGCTTCCAGTATGCCTCGCGCGGCACTTGGGGTCATAACCTCGTAACTTACGCGCTCTACTTTAAGCTCTGGTCGTGAAAAGCATGCATACTCGCCTCGTATTTCTACTGTAAAACCGTATGGCATGTGAAACACCTCCTAAATATTACACCGCAATCGGCGCATTTTTCATGTGTAAGTTTGCAGGGCTAATTCATTAAACTCTTGCCTCCCATTGGTGATAAATGAACACCAAAGTGAGGATCATAATATTCTTTGACAATGGTTAAAACTTCGTCAAACTCGCCTCGTATGCGTAATATACCGCCTATTTCATCAAGGTTTTTAATGTCCGTGTGTGCGTATAGCGATATTGCGTATTCTGCAAGTTCTCTAAACAGTTCTTTGCTTCGCTCGCCTTTTAGCAAGCGCTTTTCGAGGTCGGGCTTGTCAAACAGAGCATAGACGGTTTTTGTACTGTTATCTATTATTTTAAATAGTTCTGCGACTTTGCGAAAAGGGAAGCTACATTCTCTAATTCCTGCTGCTAGCATAGGTAATATATTTTTTTCATCCAATTGCTCCGGCCCTTTGTTGTAAAAGAGTTGTGAAAAATATGCGGTTATTGTTTCCGGTGCAGCTAAATCACTATAGTTGTACGCTATCTGTTGAGAAGTTGCTATGTTCGTAGCCATACTTCCTGGCGGATTATGTTCTTTGGGGGTAAACACATAAACGATAGCATCCTTTGCATTTAGTCTTCCTTCTCTGTTACAACGCCCTGCTGCTTGTACAATGGAATCTAGGCCTGCTTGTGCACGATATACGGCTGGGAAATTTATATCCACGCCTGCTTCTATCATAGAGGTACTAATAACTCTGCATACAGCGCCGTTTTCTAAGCGATTTCGAACTTCTTTCAAAACCTGTATGCGATGTGTCGGGTGCATAGTTGTAGATAGATGATAAACCCCATCACCCTCTATTCTTTGGTACAACTCTTGGGCATGGCGTCGGGTGTTTACAATACATAGTACTTGATGATGTGTCGTTAACCGCTCTGCAAGGTCGTCATCGGCTAAGGCCTCTGATATAGATTCTATTTTATTGCGCTGTAGGGTTTTGTGCAATTCCGCTACATTTTTTACAATTTCTATAGGTGTTATATCCTGCATAAATATATCTAATGATGCTTGTGTCGCCGTTGCAAGCACAAGTGTGCAACCATAATTTTTAACCAATTCTTCAAGCGCCTTTACGCATGGCTTTAACAAGGGAATAGGTATCATTTGCGCTTCATCTAGAATAATTATGCTTTCAGCAATATTATGCAATTTTCTGCAAACGGAAGCTCGTGCGGCAAATAAAGATTCAAAAAATTGCACAGCACTTGTTGCTATCATTGGAAAATCCCAATTTTCTGCTGAATACCGTTTGTTTGCGGATTCTTCATTACCATCATCGTAGTAATAATTGCCGTAATAGCGTAGGACATTTTCCATGCCAAGTATTTCTTCAAACACAGATGCATTTTGTTCAATTATTGTATTGTAGGGGGCAGCATAGATTACACGACGTTTGCTATGTAGAACAGCATGTTTGAATGCAAAAGCTAATGCAGATTTTGTTTTGCCGCTACCGGTTGGAGCTGTAAGCGTAAACAGCCCAGAGGGTATTTTTGCAGCATTTAAACAACTATTTAGAAGTTGTGTACGCTTTGTATTTAGTGGACTAACTTCCTCCGATGGATGCAGAAATTGCGAGATGTGTTGTGTTACAAGCTGATGTAAGGAGGCAATGTTTGCAAAACCGCCACGATTATGATTACCATCATTTTCAAAAGCTTCAGCATCTAACCGGTCTGCATCTACTATGGCAGAGTACAGCATTCGTATAAAAAAATGTACACCAAACTCGTCGCTAAACTTAAAGTTTGGCGGCACAAGTTTTTGTGTACATAAATTATCTTTTTTATAAGAAGAAAAATCTTCTACTTCTCTGGCCAGTCTTCCATAAAGCGTGGCATCGCAGCTGCTATCTCTGGGGGTTCCACCATCTGGCAAACTCCCATGGTGCCCCATGCAGCAGTATGCTGCAATTAGTGTAATAGGACTTTTATCGCCTGTTTCATAAAGCCACTTACCACCTGCTGTTGCATGGTCTACTTTGTTGCCGCCTTGAGTTATCCGTTTTTGAAACTTAACAGAATATTTGCCAATGTCATGCGCAATACCGCAGGCATAAGCAAGTTCTTGCGCGCCAAAAAAACTGGCATTTTGATGTGCCTTAGTTGCTACGCTTAGCAAATGATGGTAAAGCTTTTGTACTTTTGACCCGCATGTACTTGTACGTGCTATATAGCCATCCATGTGTGTATGCCCCTGCCTGTGTCACCTATTTATGACAGTATAACATACATGCTATGGATTGTGGGAAAAATTAGATTCAAGTGGGCTTGTTTTTTTTGCTTAGAGTCACGAGGACTATACCATTCTGCGTATTATTGCCTCGCGTTCGCCAGCCAGCAAATCGATCATTGGAATTTCAAGCATGGTATAACACCCGGGTGACTGGCGCATGGTTGCCCTGCCTGCGGACACCATAATTTGCGCTGTTAAACCCGGGTTGTTGATACGCATATTAAATTCAAACAACTGGTTATCCGTTGTGCCAGAAACACCTTTGCGAACCATTTGTACACCATGACCTTTATCTTGCAATGCATCTATATCTTCTACTATGCTGATATGGGTTTCGTCATTTATAAAATAGGGGTCATTTTTTATTGCATGTGTTACGGTTGTGGCTTCTGCACCATCTTTAAGTTCTACGTACACCATGCGGCGGTGGAGTCCTGTTCCTAAGGGAATTGTTACGGAGAGGGCATTTTTAACGCCTTCAATTGCTTTTACCGCCACAGTATGGCCCATGCTCATCCCCGGGCCAAAGTTTGTGTAAGTCAGGCCTTTAGGTGCTGCGGCTTCCAATATGCACCTTAGCATAGAGTCTGTACCCGGGTCCCAGCCAGAGGCAATAATTGCAACGGAATTACCTGCTTTTGCAGTTTTGTTCAAATTTTGCTGTAGGTCAAATATGCTGCTGTGGATATCATAGCTGTCTACAGTATTTATGCCCGCTGCTAAAAGCTCGTCGGCAACACTTGCCACAGAGCGGGAGGGCACGCATAAGAATGCGACGTCTATGGTCTCAAATTCTGAAATATGTTCCGCAACGGCAAGTTCTGGCGGAACACCTTTTTCTTTTGCGGTTTTTTTATCCCTAAGTACGACACCTGTTGCAACCATATCCGGTGTTGCGCAAATTGCTTCGTATACGCCTTTGCCAATGTTGCCATAGCCAATAATTGCAGCTTTTATTTTCAAATTAAACACCCTTTCTATTTTAAATGGGGCGCTGCCCTCTCTCGCAAGCTGCGCTTTCAGTATGTTTGCCTACGGCAAACACGGTGCTAAAGCACCGCCGACCTTCTTGCCGGTACGCACTGGCCGGGCGTCCTGCCGCTTTGCTGGAGTCTGCCAAACCCTGCCGTTTCATCGGGCAAAACCC
>Ga0123352_10012160_pt1 | contig 13596 bp, 8 predicted proteins | sample TergutLab28metaG_FD_89700 | JGI IMG/M metagenome (GOLD analysis project Ga0123352, IMG submission 89700) | Labiotermes labralis P1 segment gut microbial communities from Petit-Saut dam, French Guiana - Lab288 P1 | ecosystem: Host-associated > Arthropoda: Insects > Digestive system > Gut ...
GTGGGGTGGGGGGGTGTGGGGTGCTGGGGGGGGGGGGGGGTGGAGGGCGTATAGAGGCTATGTTCGTATTCCTTACCCATACCAGACTCATTCCTTCATTGCTTTTGTATGTAACTCCAACCAGAAGTTGTGGGTTCCTTATGGTGTACAGCTAATGTTCAATATCTATAAAGAAGGAATGGGTGGTGTTGGTGTCTGAGAAGCAAAGGGGGCGATTCTTTGCCTCTTCGGAATTCCTTGCAAGATGAACCCAGCTAAGAAGAGGAGAGTCAGAGCAAAGCAAGCCACGGGGAACGAAATGTGGCGGGCGGGGTGGGAGTTCTGGAGAGTGAGGGAGTTCTTGTTGTAATCTTTGTGTAGATTGTTATTGCAGAGTGTTCCCCTTGCCATGAACATGAATATTACTACTGTTCTCTAACCTAACCTCGAGGCGTTACGGCTATTAAAACCTTGCAGCCCTAATGAAGTAACCATCTCCAAAAGTTTCTAGCGTGCTTTAATGTTCTTTCGTGTTTTTATAATGACACACTTCGCCGATGATGCCCTGGGAAAACTTTCTATACACGAACGAAAATGAAGGAAATTATGTTGGATTCTCCGTCGTCTCAACCCCACCTTCCGCCTCATACCTTCTTCTCTCTTCTAGGCCATTTATTTGACACCGGGAGCTTGTAAAGTTAAGTTAACTCGATATTGATTTGATGAGGTTCACTTATTCTGTGTTTTTATTCACATTGTTTTTTTCTTCCCAACGCACTTGATACAATCAATATAGGCTATTATTCGTTTATCTCTAGGATATATTACGTGAATATAAAATACTGCATGCACACCCAACTTTTAATCTAGTCTTACTTAATAACTTCTTTTCCTCCCCCCTCCCATTTCACCCTCGGACTTGAATCTTGATTTGCACGGGGCCGTATTTCGCTCTGCTAGTCCAACGCTCGTGGGCAGTCATGGATGAATATTTATTGCCCCATGCATTACTTGGCCTATCATATGAACGTTATTTGCCCTGTGGGGCAGTCTGTTGCATAGCGATGCACACGCTAAATCTTCTGCTTTCTTGTAACAGTTTTGGAACTGTTGCTGTTTCAATTGCCTGTTATTTGTAATTCAGAATCCCGGTTTCTTGGCTTATTTCTCTGATCACCTAAGGCTGGGTTACATTATGCTATTTTAGTGGAGGCAACTGAAGTTCACGTCCCTTTCCAGCAGACGAATCTTTGCCGCAAGAGCAGACTGTTGTGGCCAGTTGAAGGCAAGCTGGCGAGCTGAGTGGCTAGTGTCCCCGTGTGACTCAGTGCTTGCTTTGTTTCCCTACCAGTTGCCGTGTTAAGAAACGTCAGAACTGTATTATGGTGTACCCACATGTCCGAGGGGAACACTGACGTCAGTAAATGCACTGTCGCGCGTAGTTGAAGTCCTACCTTCCTGAAGAACCCGACAGTGGAGCTGAGGTGTGTGTTGATCGAGCAGAGTTTAGTGATCACCAGTGGTTATGACCGTTAATTCTTTTACGTTTCCATTAAGGGTAGACTCCGTGTCAGGCACCACAGAAGGTAGCACACTAAAGTAAAAGTTGTATGAAATGCAGTAGTTTTGGTGGCGATACCGTCGGTGTGTTACCTCTTATTTGACGGACGGAGTAGACAATAGGAGTGCGCAAATTTTCCAAAATTCAGGAGACACCTCATAGTTCTAAGCTTCAGAATGTTAACATTAAGCAAGTGCCGCACTGATGATCCTCATATTTTAGGCGCCATCGTAAAAGATTTAGTCGCCATGGCGACCTAGCGCCCGGGATTTGTTATTGAAGACACTACCTGTTATTGAAGTCGCTGCCTGTTATGGAAGACTCTGCCTGCTACTGAAGACACTGCCTGTTATTGAAGTCGCTGCCTGTTATGGAAGACATTGCCTGCTACTGAAGACACTACCTGTTATTGAAGTCGCTGCCTGTTATGGAAGACATTGCCTGCTACTGAAGATACTGCCTGTTATTAAAGACACTGCTTATTATTGAACACGCTGCCTGTCATTGAAGGCACTGCCTATTATTGAAGACACTGCCTGTTATTGAAGATACTGCCTGTTATGAAGACACTACCTTTCCGGCTTTCGCATCTCCGTGCTGTTTGAAATGGTACATATACAGTCATTCAGAATCCAATTAAATCCGAGTAGCAGCAAATTGAACATTAACAAATTTTGCGCTTTGCCCACAGACTGCATTTATGTGTTTTGTGGGGATCTCAGAGCAAACGGCGACTATTTCCCTATACGCGACTAACTTAATGGTTTTATAACCGACAATGACTGTGTTTACTGCGCGGTACGACCTGAATTGTTAAGTATGGCCTAATTAACGATAATTTTCGTCTTATAAAATGTTTAAAAAAAAGGCTGTATTCTGAGAACCGTAGGGTAAAACTGCACTCAGCTTCAGAGCGGCGTTTCACATCCTATGCGTTGGCCACTGCAGTGACACATGGTACTTGGGTCTTGCCATTGTCAGATGCAGAGATTGGCTTCATCCTGCAAACCCGGTTAACTCGAGACGTTTCTGTCGACTACATTTTTTTTTTCGTAAAGTAGCTGTAATATTACAATAGAAACGCAGAGGTGCTGGTACTTATGTCGGGGGTTCATATTTAAGTCTTGTGCGATGTAAGGCCGGGTGGACTGGTATATAGGTGCCAGTATTATGGAGAAGCTTGCTATATCCGTCTTCAGGGTAATCCAGACGACTGTTTTTGGAGTACCCTGAAGATGAAGACAGCAGGTCACTCTGAAACGTTGATGTGCATGGCGTTGTATTCCAGAATATCGGAATTTTTATCGTCGCTGCTATGATAGTCTCGTATCTCGGATGTTAAGAAGGTGCAGGGGCGTCGGAAGTAGTTACGTTGATCGTCCACAAAGTGCGATGTCCTACTTCGGTAAGAAACGACTGCCAGAAACAGGAAAAGTGGGGAGGGGAATGGTAAGAGCTGGCTTAATAGTGAGGTGTGAACGGCAACACTTGGTGTGGGATGGTGGAAACGACGAAAAATGGAAACCGGTTTGCTCCTGAGACCTCTGAAATCCAAGACATTCAGTTGAAACCGAGAAACTTGAGTCAGTTGTGTTTCGGTTCTGAAAACACTTTGTTGGGAAGCGTCTGTCATGTGATGGAGTATTTGTAGAGAGGGGTGGCATACCTTTTCAGTTATTGAACACGTGCATTTATAAATGTGAATAATATACAGATTGTTGACTTTGAAATAAATATGGCTGCAGTAAAACAGTTTTGTGGCATCGGAATTATTTGTTATAACGTGATAAATTTGAATGACATTAAGACTGACATGGGACATTAATTTTAACACAATAGCATTTCTGGCTGTCGTATTTAATCTGGCATTGACAGCTTACAAATCCTTGTCCATTTCCGATGAAATGTTGAATAGAAGTAAACATAAGAGTTAACTCAGTATCTTCCTCGATTTTGTCCATGCCCGGAAGATTTGCTTTGCATCCTAAGTGATTGAATCTTTAGTCTGTTGTGTTACAACACGGTCACCTGTTGTGACGCCATAGTCTGTGACATGGGCCGGAATGGCCCAGTCGGTATAGCGATTCGCTACGAGCTGGATGGTACGGGCATTGAATCTTGGTGGCGGCGAGATTTTCCGAATCCATCGAGACCGGCCCTGGGGCTCACCCAGCTTCCTATACAATGGATACCGGGGGCATTGCCGGGGTTAAGCGGCCGGGGCGTGGCGCTGACCACCCACCCCCATCTTGCGCCAAGGTCAAAGTAGAGTACAGCTATACCTCTACTCCCCCTCTCGGCCTTCGTGGCCTCTTCTAGGGTGAACTTTACCTTTACCTTTCATCTTATCCATGAAAACAGGCAGTATGTCACAAACTTAGGTTCGGTTTGTGCCTGCACTGGAAATGCCTGCTCGAAGTGTAGCGTCTGATGGTGCTAGAGGAAGGTGGGCTGTTCTTGCATACTGTGAAATCCCAATGTAGTCGCCATCGTCACTTAGCGCACTTGAAAGTCTATGAACAGAAATTCCCTATTATACAGTATTATTCATCCCCCCTGTTATGACCACCCTAATAATATGTGGAGACCACAAACGACTTAAGGGGAGACCCAATGCTAGGTGGAAATATGACGTAAAGAATGACATAAGAAAGATAGGAACTGTTTAGAAGTCCAAAGTCTGGGAACACTGTGGAACTTTAGTACGGGACAGGACTCGCTTGGCTTGGACATCAGTCCAAAGGACACAGCGGGCCTGTCAAAGGCTTACGTGCGTCGTGACGAAAAGCCTGGAACCCATTAGCTATTCTACTCTAATCTATTCTATTCTATTCTATTCAGGTAATTGTTATTGAGACAAGTAGTGCAGGACAGGGATAGCTGAAGGAGAGCAGCTGGGGAGACTGTTATCCTTCTTGGATAGGGGAGCCACAGAAGAAGAAGAAGAAGAAGAAGAAGAAGAAGAAGAAGAAGAAGAAGAGGAGGAGGAGGAGGAAGAAGAAGAAGAAGAAGAAGAGGAGGAGGAGAAAGAAGAAGAGGAGGAGGAGGAGAAAGAAGAAGAAGAAGAAGAAGAAGAAGAAGGAGGAGGAGGATGAGGAGAAGAATAAAAAGGAGAAGGAAGAGGAGGAGGAGAAGGAGAAGAAGAAGGAAAAAGAAAGAGGAGAGGAGGAAGAAGAAGAAGAGGAGGAGGAGAAAAGGAGAAGCAGGAGGAGAAGAAGAGAAGAAGGCGATAAAGAATGATGATGATGATAATAATAATAATAACAATAATGTGTCGATAGGAGTGCGAATCAAGAATCTCATCATGCAATTTCCTTCATGCCCTTACTACTTTCTCCCTATTATTAGGCCCCGATATCTTCCATAACATCCGTTCTCAACGCCGTTCTTTGAACCAGGTATTAAGAAACTGGCTGTCCTGAACTGCTCATGCATGTCACTTGCAAAATCTCTTTTATGTTTTTATGACTTCGGGCTTCTGCCGCGGTGTGAATTGGATCTTCCTTCTTCTGGGATGTTACGCAGAGTATGTTGGTGGGTAGTTACCGACGTTTCGGGACACCAATCGGGTCCCACCTCCAAAGACTGCTTGACCCTAGAAGCTGGGAACCGATAGGTTGTCCCGAAACTTCGGCAACTACCAACATACGCCGCGAAACATCCCAGAAGAACGAAAATCTCATGTGTATGTTAATTTTGTACAGTTGAAGAACAGTACGACTTCAGGAATCATTAGGTGGATATTAGCGTGCGTGTCAGTAACTGCAGTTTTACAAATTTGATCTCTTGAAGGGCCCTGTCCGTCAGTACATCACTGCTGCTCGCGTTTGCTGAACTCAGCAGTTTCCATCAACTCTGACGCGCCGCTAGTACCTTGTTTTGTTGTCCCGGTAAAATAGAAGACCCTCGCCAACTGCATGTGGCCAGTAGATCCAACTACCATGTATGCACAGTCCACTGTGTATTCCACACCTCAGGTTCAGGCTTCTTGTTGTATCTGCTGGCTGTGCGATGTATGGAACATTAAACATTTTATGCTTTGCCATGTTCTTATGCCCATATTCATGACTGAAATTTTGGACATTGCTCATCTGAGGTGAAAAAAAAAAGACAACGTTTCGGAGGCCGGATCTGCCTCCGTGCTTAGGTGGAATGACGAAAGGGAGAACCTTTTGTGGTGGATCCGTTAGAAGGAAGTACTCTCAGGCTCGTTACAAGGAGCCTCCGAAGCGGCATGCTTGTTAGCCTAAGACGATAGAAAGTGTCAAAAAATTCAGGCACGGCTGTGACCATGTGCCATTGTCGGAATCGTTTGAACCGGATTACAGAATGCCCTGTTTCACACTTTGCTTGTAAAATGCCGGTCGTACCTCTCCGAACAGACGCCGCGGTTCTCGCGACACCGTAAAGAATTTCCGTTATGTGGCTGCTAGATCGCGAAACATACGTTTGTTGTGAACTGCGTAATTATTGCTGTATGTTTTAATGAAATGTTGGTGTGAGCTCCCTGAAGGTGGCGGTAATGCTGAAACACGTAGTAGCTAAGTAAAATAAAAGAATATATAGATTGTAGCATTGTGCGTGTGTCGGTGTACCAGAGTTTATATATGTCGTAATGCACGGAATGAACGATCTAAATGAGGCATCCTAGTTCTCCAGGTTGGAGGTTGGTTGTGGGGCTTACAACCTCAACTCACAGAAACTTATGTTTTGTTGACCGTCCATCTTATTACAATCTTTGTAAATAACCAACTTGACGCACAATTCTTTTTCTTATATTTGTTTATTCCAGTTCTCTACATGTTTCGAGCAACCAAGTGCTCATCATCGGGAGAGTCAATTGTATCAATACGACCTCTGGTTATGTCACTCTATGTAGGTGTGACCGTGTGGTATGCGGGTTCCATCTAAACCTGCATACCACACGGTCACACCTACAGACAGTGACATACCAGAGGTCGTATTGATACAATTCACTCTCCTGGTGATGAACACTTGGTTGCTCGAAACATGCAGAGAATTGGAATAAACAAATATAAGAAAAAGAATTGTGCATCAAGTTGGTTATTTACAAAGGTCACAGAAACTTGTTTTGTCCGGGCAGCAGGGAGGTCATAGCCTTAAAACGGCGCAAAGTTGAAGTATTTCTGCAGATTTGAAAGTTTGTTCCCCCTCCGTACGACGCATGAAGCTTGGTAATAAGCAATTATTCTGCTGTTTGAATATACGAATACGCAAGAGATAGTCGCTCTTGTTTATTGAATGGCCTGGGCAAAGTGACGTTGCTGAATATCCATACCAAATAGTCCTGCCTCTGAACTGCATCTTGGCCATTAACCGCATTTCAGACGATTTTTGGTGCCCACAGCAGAAGCGTCTGCGGATCAACATTTTAAGGAGTTGTCTAAATAAACGAAGCAGTTGTGTTAGACGGATAGTAATCGATTTGTTTGTGAATGAATGAAAAGATTTTTATTGGTTATAACATAAACGAGCTTATGAATGACATGAATTATGATTTTTTAGAAGGAAATGAGGAGACATCTTGTGAGGCTTTGGGGTTGGTTGTTAACAATATTCCGCGCAGTCAAAAAGCGGCCAACAACAGATAGTTATTGAACTGGGTCTACTTTGCGAAGTTCGTACTGTCCTCGACATCATCGACAGTTAACAGCGTCGCTAGGCGTTACGGCGTTGTATTTCTCAAATTCTGTTCGTTTCAGAGCCCGTCTGGTTAAAAAAAAATGCGTGAAGTATCTCTAGACAAATAAGTAGCACATGTTATGAGATGGGCAACGTTCGTATAGCGTAACACAGAGGCGCGTGCATGTAACCATTTTTGCAGTGGGAGAGCAATAATTGTTACGTATTCTGAGTGTGTGTTTGTAGCCGTAGGAATCCACCATGCAAAGCGAATGCGCCACTTCGTCGTCTTTGACATGTCTGGCTCTGTCGTATTTTTCCGTATTATCTCATAAACGGCGCGATTTTGTAAGAGTGTTGAACATGAAATATGTGTTGTAATTTTCTCTGCAATTCTACCTGAATCGCCTTCATTGTAAGAGGAATTAAGCGCGATGTTATCGTAGATGTACATAGGTATTTGATGTTCATTGGACCGTGCATCAGTGTGATAACTGAAGAATCAAAAAAGCCAACTAGATGCCACTTGATATTTTATTGTACTTCTTATAGGCTCAACATGTTTCGGGCACTACTATGCCCATCATCAGGGGCTTTTTCGCAACTTTGCGAAAGCGCCCAAAAATATATATTGTGGTGGAACACGTTAACCCAAAATCATATATGGGTCTAATCGATGGCACTCAGGCAAATAGAACTGGAACTGAATTCTTTGGTTTGAAGTAAAGTGTATTAAAAATTGTCTGGATTTCCAACCATAATTTCTGGAATTGCTGGGGTTCTTGTCTCTGAACTTTTTTCTTAACCAGGATACCAGCAAATGCACCAGCTTAGAATATCGCAAAATGAAAACCGCTACAGTACTTATTTCCCGTAACCACACAACGCTACTTATTCAGTAATACCGTAATTGTAAATTTTGTCCCTGTCCACACCATGATGGCGTATGTAGGGCATGGTGGTATAATTCCACTCATTTGGCACTAGATGCAGGTGAATGGTCAGCATCACGCCCCGGCAGTACTCTCGGGAAAGAACGCCGGTACCCATTGAATACGAGGTTGAATTTCAATAAATCTGTACAAATAAATTATGTAATTAGATACGGTTTCCCCCCTGTCGCGTAGAAGCCCTTTATGGAGGCCGTTGGCTCGAGTAGCGTACTCTTAAGAAGCACTGGTGCAGCTCTCTGAAGTCAGTTGTCACTCGAAACCCGGCTAGGCTGCACGCCCTCTTGACAAACAGTAGAAGCGACTTGTCCATACGAACTGGTCATTACGTACGTTGTGGGTTACGTCAAGGCCAGTACTGTACAATTTTATTTTCGTTTGCTGTTTATACCAGCACACGAACAGCAGTGATAAAAATGTTAATAGCCAGGCGATTGCCATTCAATCCTGCTATGCTGGGTTTAAAATAGCATCTACTGCAGAGCACCCGATTGTAATTATGTTTGTCATTATTCATTATTTGTATGCGGGTGGCCAAATCAGTGATCCCGAGGTCATCCACATGTATGTAGTATTATGTACTTCTGCCTTCTGGGAAATGTCAGCGACATCACCTTCCCGATGTGTAACAATTCATACATTATAACGCAAGTAATATTGAAGTTTTGGCGCTGTGTAAGGACGTACATTGGGACTGGTCTTTAATACGGAGAACTGTCTTATTAATATAGATCTTCAAGTGCTGGGAGTGAGAAGATGGAGAGAGTTGGTGGCAGATAGGAAAAAATGGAAGGACATTGTTCGACAGGCCAAAGCCCACAGTGGGCTTTAGTGCCAATGGAAGAAGAAGGAGAAGAAGAAGAAGAAGAAGAAGAAGAAGAAGAAGTTTTGTTAAAAATAACCCTATTGGTTGTTTCTTTATTATTTTTGGCACTTGTTATTGTACGATATAAATTTATTTGATATAACCATCACGATACAACAGACCACAGAATCCAAATTCATATTAGTTGAAAATGCCCCACTCGTTATGAACCATTCTGTCCACCCTTAGGGGCCATGCACCATCTGCGCACTATTTTACCACAGTTTACTACAGTAAGTTCGAATGTTTATCATTATGCACACGTTTCTTTTCTTGAAACATTTTATTGTGTAATTAAATTCGCTGAAATCACATGACGTTAAAATAACAAATACACTCCAGAATATCGCAATTGTTAATTATATGGTTTGTTTCAAAATTGTATTCAATTTTGTAATTACAGTGATAATTATTATTATTATCGTTATCATTGGTTTATCACTTATATCCCTTCTTCTGTATGCTGTGAACCTGCATTTGTTTACTTGTCTATTAATTATTCTTCGGAAATGCCAGTGTGAAAGTAATTCCGTTTGCTTTCAGTTCCGACAATTTATTTAGTAACGCTGCCCACAAAAAGTAGAATCTTATTGCGGGCGATTATATTCCGAAGCTGTAGCCACGTAACTGCTGCGGAATTCAAGAAGGATCTGACTGAAACGCTGCACGTGTCTCAAATAGTACGTTTATTGGCAGGTCAAAACTCTTAGAATTCCATCACGTACACGTTAAATCGAGCAGCGTTCTCTGACATAAATAAGATTCTTACGTTACATCTCGTGGCCATTTCAGCGTCACAAATTGTTATCGTCATGTTAGATTAGATGATAATTTATGCAGGGATTTGAAAGGATGCTATTTTTTCTGTGCAATATCTCGGTGCTTTCCTGCAGATTAATTTCAAAATCGTGCAGGAAACCCTGAAGCCAGAACGTGAAGTTCCCCATGTATCCGACCACCACTCCATATAAATAGTCTTTCTAGACGGGGGCAAGTAAAGCTGTACGCATTCGAAACCCCAGTCCCAGACGGGGTGTGAGTAGTAAACTTTGCAGTCCGGATTTGTCGTATCCATTGGGCCAGTCTAGATGTGATAACGAACTTCCGTTCTCAAATTCCTCAGCCAGGCACCGAACTGATTCAGCTGTCCCACCCTTTCTTGTTGTGTACTGAATTTAGACACTTCGGAAAGCACTTCATAAAAATTCTTGCAGGTTTTGAAATGTAGTGCTGGAGAAGGATGGAGAAAATCGATTGGACCGATCGCGTGAGAAATGAAGAAGTACTGCATGCAGTCAAGGAGGATATGAATATCCTACATACAATCAAAAGGAGGAAGGCTAACTGGATTGGTCACTTCTTGCGCAGGAACTGCCTGCTGCAACACGTTATTGAAAGATATAAGGGACAGGAAGACGAGGCAGAAGATTAAGCAGCTACTGGGTGACCTTAAGGAAACCAGTCGATACTGGAAACTGAAGGATGAAGCACTAAATCGCACTGTCTTGAGAACTAGCTTTGAAAGGTGCTATGGACCTGTTGTAAGCCAGACAACGTGCTGCTGCTGCTGCTGATGATGCTGATGCTGATGGTGATGGTGATAATTTAACATTGAATTACGATGCACGGAGCCTTGAGTTTAAAATTTAACAATGCCCTCGGTGTATGAGACTTCATCGAATAGTTAGATGAATGGTGACTGACGAACTAGAAAGGATTTAGAAGCAGGCCGATGTGTCGTCATGAACACACTCAGCTCGAAGAATAAGCGGAAGTACGGTGTGGACCGACAAGACACTACGTCCAGTACAGGAGGGAACCAGAACATTTACTGTTGTGAAGGTTCCCAGTAGTGTCCGATCGTCCTTTGGTGAAGTTAGGTACAACGTTGGGAAGTGGAGAATGTAATGGAGGTGGACTGTCCGAGTACGCTGTAAGTTGCGCTGAGTTTAGTATCCTGTAATCTTAGTGCATGCTTATATGACCAACTGTTTATAATGTTGGGAAGACACTTCTGATAATAAAACCAACTAGATGTACTAATTTCTCAAATTTATTTTTGGAATAAAGCTCTTCATGTTTCGGACAGTTCCTCTGTCCATCATCAGGAGTTTTTCACTGTACACACAACAATGGTTTATGTCATGCAGGTTTGCTGACAGCTTGCGAGAAGGGTCAGGCTGGAACCCTGGTTCCGGCCTGATCCTGCTCACAAGCTGTCAGCAAACCTGTATGACATATACCATTGCCTTGTGTACAGTGAAAAACTCGTAATGATGGACAGAGGAACTGTCCGAAACATGTAGAGTCTTATTCCCAAAAATAAATTTGAGAAATTAGTGCATATAGTTGGTTTTATTATAAGAATTTATCACGAGGCACGGTCAACTGAACGTCAAAGTTGGGAAGACGTGTTTAACAATGCTGAAGTTATTCGGTCCCATGTTATCTGATATATCAATGAGAGCTGCTTCATGAAAGTTCTCAGACTTCGCCCGCTTGTCATTGTTACAAAGAAGACAGTTACGCAGCATTGGTGGAAGTATAATGACAGGGCCAAATCGAATTACTCGGAATGAAACATGTCCCAATGCCACTTTGTACATCATAAATCTATCATGAACTGGCTCGGGATCGAACGTAGTCCTCCGCGGAGAGAGGCCGGCGAATAACCGCCGTAGCCATGGCACGGCCTACGACTGCATGCTGGCATCGAAATTATACAGTCTTATTTTTCTCTTGGAAGGTATCGTTTGTCACTTCCTCTGTTACTGAACGTCGCGCGTATGTGCCTGTCGGTTGAGTGGGCTATGATGAACGAACTGACAGGAAGTAGCGACCGGTAGTTGTGAGATAAAATAATTATCCCGTATATAAAAATGCAGTTCTTTCCTCACAGAGAACACAGTCCATGTCCATTATTAGGACTAATAAGTTATTAATGTTTATGAGGGAAATAACAAGTATTTAGTCTGAGAAACGCAAGTACAGTCTATGTGGACAAAATTGAGAGTTTCATAATGTTGCTGCCGGGGGGGGGGGGAGTACAGGCAGTTGCCACTGGGCTGGGAACATTTCACGTAGGCCTGTTGTCCCAGCGTATGCTTGAAGGCTTGAGAAAAATCACGAGAAAGCTCTGTCACGAGGGCCTGCGTCCTGTCGAGCGGACCCGGTGCGTTGATGATGCTTGTGCGAAGCCTTGCAACTTGCTGCACAAGTGCGGCAGTGGATAGCGCAGACGATCTGGCGACTAGGCTGTGGGTTGGACAGTCCGGGTTTCCATTCTCGACATGGGCAAGAGAGTTGTCTGTTCTGAGCAATGTACAGACCGTCTGTGGGGCCAATCGAGCTTCCTATTCAGTGGGTACCATGGTTCTTTTTCGCGGGTAAAGAGGCCATAACGTGACGATGACCACTCAACTCTAACAGCACCGAAGGTAAGAATGAGTGGAGATATACGCCTTCTTCGCATGGACAGGGACAGCTTTACTTTTACATTTACACGCTGGGTAGTCGGTCAGTTGTTTGATTTTTTGGCCCAGCGTGTGGTCTGTTTAGCGGGATAAAGCGTTCCTTCGTTTGTTTGTGGGCATAGGTGATATATGGCGTAAAGTCAGCAAACCAACTGAAACTTGATTTTATGTCTGAACTGTTCTGCACGGCGGTTATGTTAGGAATAGAAAAGTACAAATACAACAGCCCCGGTGGGCGAGAGAGTGAGAAGTTTGTGAGGTACATATATACATATATATACACATATAGTTGAAGTAAGTTTTCCCAAGTTCTGGCCGCGCTAGAGTAAACCTCTTTCATTATACATGGTGGGGGTCTTGCAGTCAGTTTACACGACTCTCTTACTCCGTTCTTCGGGCTAAGCAAGCAGGAAGGAAGGTTAGGGGAGTGCCGTAGTCTTTCTAGTTAGTGAGCTCAATTGTTCCCGCGGGCCGTCAGGAAATGTGGAGGTAAAGATGAGGGGCAACCTAACCTGAAGCACAGCGCCGCGACGCGGACACGACTTGATGTGCCTGAAGCATCATTGCTGTGTTCTTGCAGTATAACATGTCAATTTTTGTAATTATCCGTTTTTCCTGGCGTCCAAAACACAAGCAAGTTAGTTGCACGGTGAATCTGAAAAGCTCTTGCTGGAACCGGTTTGTCGAGCTTTCGATCGGCAGCACGAATTCTGGAAGAGAAGAGCGCTGGCTGGCTAAGAACGAGCTTGGCCTTGGGTTATAGGTACCTGTCCCTTGTGTAGACGAGGCCACGTATTCCTCTGCGAGTGCAGAGTCTAGCTTACTTACTGCATGGTGCAGAGTCCTTCTTGAGAAGCTAACTGGCTTGCAGCTAGTCAAGAAATTCCCCGCATTTCACATAACCCGAAGGTTCATTACCGCACTCACAAGCGTCCGTCACCTGTCTCTATCCTGGGCCAACCCAATCCAGTCCATATACCCACATCCCACCTCCTGGAGATACGGCCTAATATTATCCACCCATCTACGCCTAGGTCTCCCCAGTGGTCTCTTTCCCTCCGGTTCCCCCACCAAGACCCTATACACCCCCCTCTCCTCACCCATGCGCACCACATGCCCAGCCCA
>Ga0123352_10012162_pt1 | contig 13595 bp, 3 predicted proteins | sample TergutLab28metaG_FD_89700 | JGI IMG/M metagenome (GOLD analysis project Ga0123352, IMG submission 89700) | Labiotermes labralis P1 segment gut microbial communities from Petit-Saut dam, French Guiana - Lab288 P1 | ecosystem: Host-associated > Arthropoda: Insects > Digestive system > Gut ...
CCTCAGTGCCTGTACAGTACAGCTATACCTCTACTCCCCCTATGGGCCTACGGCCTGTACAGAGCCTCAGTGCCTGTACAGTACAGCTATACCTCTACTCCCCCTATGGGCCTACGGCCTGTACAGAGCCTCAGTGCCTGTACATTACAGCTATACCTCTACTCCCCCTATGGGCCGTACGGACTGTACAGAGCCTCAGTGCCTGTACAACGGCGCACTTTGCCTTTTTACCTTTACTGGACGTTCAAGGACGCGACCAAGACACACACAGGCTCAAATCCCACGGAGAAAGTCAATAAGTAACAGAAATAAATACACGATATGGTACAAACCATCAGTTGACATCATCATCATATAATAATTAACCAATATTAATTAGGGGATAACAAAACACCAGCTCCCTCATTCAGGTAGCTTCCTGCCGACAAATATCATTTACAATTATTTTGTAGTATGACCAATGGTAATCAATACCTGGCCAAGTTACAAAAGTATTTCAAATGCATCTGTTGGTAATATAATTGGCAATTAAGAAGCAATTTTTTTACCAACAGTTGCATGTAAAATACTTGTGTAACTAGGCTAGGTATTAATTACAAGATCCCTGAGGATGACACGATAGTGTCGAAACATGTAGGAGTGTGATAATTTAGTGAAATAATTGTTCATTTGTTGGTCATAGTACAAAATAATAAGAGATGCATGATACAGGTATTAAAATATCATTTACAATATTCCATGAGTGTTTCCGTGTGCCTTGCCGTACCACGTCACAAACGCATTACAAAGTCCGTGTTTCAGCTGCCTGTCGTTATGTCGCTCAGAGACGTCAGTCTAATTATAAGCTCGTAGTACAAATTCATTAGTCATGATTTAATCACAACGAAACCACATTATAGATTTCACATAAAAAGACGTCTTATCACCGGCTCCACAAAGAACCGCGCAAACCTTCCGTTCCGACAATAGAGCAAACGTGTATTGGCAGCTTCTTGGTAGGGCTGTGATGTCAACATATGGACTTCTACTGCTGAGGAAAGTCTAAACGCGTTTGCCGGGAATTGAATCTTTTCCTTTATTCATCAAGTTGAGACGACGAATGAGGATGAATTGTAAAAGTTCGAGGAATGCTCGTTACGTCACAAACGGCTTCTAAGTGTAGGAAATTCTCTGGATACCTTGCCGACAGCGCTACACCGAGGAAGTAAAGAATCTAGCAACATCATGGTTCCGGGCGAAGGCATTCTTTCATTAGTCTACTGTGTATGAATATTCCATTACTTCTCATACACACACACACACACACACACACACACACACACACACACACATCAGGCGGATGCCTTTATGCGTGCAATAAACGAGTATGCTTCAGGCCTCTCACTTTATAAACTCTGGAGTTAAGTTACCGACATTCTTGATGTTGATTATGATGGATCACTGAGTTAAAGCAGTCTGATATTCACTGCCTCAACCAGAGTCGTGGTAATTCACATCACGTCTGCCTCCAGATGAGTGAAGTGTACGGATTACGGGGGTTAGGAGGGTCGAGGACTACTAAATCGTCTATTACTGAAGCATTAATAAAGTTTTAGCGGGTTTAATACATCTAATTAAAGAGGCTCTTCGTATTGACTTGCGTCGCAGTACACAGCGATCTTAAAGGCAACCGCTGGAAATCTTGAGATTACGGAGCGATCTGTCTGAGTACAGCGCTCTTGGCATACTCAAACAAACGACAGTGAAAGTCCACCTTAACAGTATTTAGCTAATGAGCTCCTTCTTCTTCTCTTATTGAGCGAGTTTCTAAACCGGGAAAGATTCGGAATTGTCTTCTGAGGATGCCCAGCTCGAATCTCAATCAATACAAGGGACAATCTTAAAGAGGTTTAGTGGTGGTATTCTCAATCCAGTTGAGGGAAAGGTCTCTATCTAAAATGAAGCCACAATAATAACTTTTACAAATTCTTTTCACTTCGTCATCAGTTAAGACACTTACAATTCGACGCGTGAGAGTAATAGACTCCAACAGTGTTGTAAACTGGATCAAAATTTATACAAAAAATATTTTTGTATTCAGTTTCCTCACAGGAGGGGCTAAGTAAAATTCCAAAGCAGTTTGCAAAACTCTTCCAGATAAATGCACTAACAAAAATTAATACAACACTTTTGACATAAGTCTACAAGAAAATGTCGCGGGGACGTTAAATCTGGTGACACATTGAATGAAAAATTTCGCACGCATCCTTCGCAAAGGTGAGGTAACGTCATGCACACAATCTCCATATCCGATAATCGTCACTTACCTTTCGTACGGTTACATTGGACATCAGTGGGCAGGTGAGTAGCATAGATGGACTTCACGAGCAGATAACTTCATATCTTCTAGCGGTAACTCCAGAAATGTGGAGGCGAATATCGTCTGCCAAATACATGTCGTGTTAAGAAAGGAGCGCAATATAGATCTACTGAGCACCACAGTTGAAGCTATACTTCATTTGTGTCTTCTTTTCTCTAAAATGTATAATACTCTAGAAAATACACTTCCCAGAGTTCAGAAGTGATTTTATATGAATCCTGTTCAGTGCCATTACGTAATATACACATGAGGTGCTCTGAATCGATTCTACGCGGATTCATTTGACAGTACGTAAGAAGGCTATTTGGACTCAAAAGCTTGTGTGTCATCGTACTTAGCGTTCAACAGTGCAACAAAATACATTGTAATGCGTAATGTATTTTGACAGTAACTAATGTAATTCTCATAATCATAATCTAGAGCCTATAAGAATAATTTCAGTTTATGGTGTTTAAGAAGTGAAGATTCCCACTTATGCTCTCTTTATCGTTGCACCGTGCATTTCGTACAGTCATTTAATCAGCACACCAACTAATGCACATACATAAATTTTTTCAACCCATTAAAACACATAAAATCGCTCCAACATGTTTCGATCCTAAGGTCATCTTCAGGTAGCTACACTGTTCTTTGTTAAAGTCACATTTTTAAAAACACTCACTGATTAATTTCCTTATATTAACTTGGTGCTGTGGCAGCATGTCGTATTGTGTAAGTCGTACGCTACTGAGAATGCGACTGACTATAGTCAGTGAGTGTTTTTAATAATTCGACTTTAGCAAGGAACAGTGTAGCTCCCTGAAGATGATCTTAGGATCGAAACATGTTGGAGCGATTTTAACCCGTACCCTGCTAATGTGGAGAATATGGTGAGCTGATAATAATGCCAGCAAATGGCAGATGGGATTTAATTCGACGTTTGAAGCTTTAAATGTTTTAACGTAAACAAATTTATGTATGTGCACTGGTTGGTGTGCTGCTGTGGCAGCATGTCGTATTGTGTAAGTCGTACGCCGTTGAGAACGCTCCTGACTGTGGGTGTGTGTCTTGTGTTATGTTGCGTGAGACATGCCTTAAATATTTTAATGTAAAAAAGTTCTATGTATATGCTTTATTTGCTGTGCTAATTAAATAAAATACAGTTACACTCGTTTGGTAATGGTCATCGTGTTGTCTGGTAGATGGTGAAGAAAGTTCAACAGAAACACTGCGTTCATCTTTAGGCAGAGGAACAGCAACTTAATGAAAAGTACCTGAACCGGATGAGAATAACAGGTATTATAATACAGTTTACATTAATGAAATGTGACGATATATTTTGTGGTAGTCTTCCAAGTGTACTCAACTTCAAGATGTGAGATAAAAACTTAAAAAGACACTTCTGGTTCCAGAGTTACCGTGTAGAGAGCAGAGAAGTAATCGCTTTGAAATAGCACAAATCCTGGCTATTTCGTTATAATTAGTAATTACTGAAAAATACGAAGGATATTTAAATTCGGTTACATACAAATAAAACTACCAAAATTACACTTAGGAGGGAGGAAATACTTTCCTCCAAAGTGCCGGTAAATTTATATACCACTAGACTGCATCACATCTCAGAAGAGAGTTTTGTTATTAGTCACAGATTGTGAGCCAAAGATCTCACGTTATGACACTTAGCTGTAAGTACTGCAGTGAAGTCACTCTGTGAATAGTTTAAAGATTAATCCTAAAAGGAAACTAATATAAAATTTGAATTATGGAGAGACAAAACGGATTGCACAATAAACTATGCATGCACAGATATTTTGATTTTACTACAAAATGAGGCAGACTTTAAAAACTGTTTCCACTTGAAACAAAAACCCATAAGAGAAAGAAGATTTAGCAAGGCCCGTACATTTTAGAGGTCAGCCACAACTTCAGTTTCCCTACAAATAATATATATATAACGAAACACGTTTCCACAAGTTTCACGCGTTTGGGTTTAAGGAAGTCATGGGTTTCCAACTTCCCAGCAATAGGGCCAATTTTAAACTTTATTTCCATTTTCCAGAATACAACACCCAGCGAATCAGACTTGCTTCTAAATTACAGGTTCCAATAATGATAATGGTACAGAAAGGCAATTTGCTGATCAAAAAGAGTGTTATAGTGCGCTGACGTCACGAAATAAACCAAGGCATGTCACACGCAAATGGAATTCATTATTACAAATTATTCTGGTGCCGGTATGAACGAATGGACAAAAAACCACTGCAGCTTAAGAGATGTAAACAGTGCTTAAAGGAAAGAAAGGCCCAGGAACAGAGACTTGACACGTGTGTTGCTAGACAAATTTGTTAAATTAATAAAAATGTAACCCTCTACAATAATGCGATTGCCAGTTTAACGTTAAGAACTCCACACATTGCACAACAGTCATATGTCTCTGTATGTGTTTGGAATCTCATAATAAACAGCGAATATTTCTCTAAACCCCAACAATTCTTTGTTCTTCATAAACAAGAAACTTCGCGTTTATTGTGAGTTAAGAACTTTGTTACACAAGTCTATTTATTCTGCAGGTGAATTTTGTGTTATATAGAGGTAATTCGTACTGGATTTAGTGTTTAAACTATAGTCTCATTCCATATTTTCGGTATTTATTTGCATCGGGCTTTACATCAGTCCCAGGACGGAAGCAATCAAGACATAAAGCGGTTCATTACACCCTTTATAGTAAAACAGCAAAGGTAATGGAAGGCCTAATATTTTCAGTACAGTATCCCGGAATGTTTTGAACAGTCTCCACTACGATATCTGCAACAATTTACATTCACATTAAAAAACAACAACTGCATATATATATATACATATACATACATACATAACACAGTTTTAAGAATAGAAATTCGACTTAAATTCCGAAACGCATGGATTTCCATTTCTGAACCACCCGCTAAACACGATACTCTAAAGTTCTTCGCCACAATTTTAAATTCCTACTGGTGGAAGACTTTTTAATATTATTCTCCGAAACACTAGTCTTTGAGGTTATACGATTACCAGAACTAAAGGATGGAAGATAAATCCATGCGGTAGCCCTTATACATAAAGTGGAAAAACAATAATGTGAATCGAAATGACTTACCAGAAAGGACGGTTAGAATTAACTGGTTGGCGTTTCTTAGACAATATTCAACGGTTTAAAAGTCCAGTGACAAAATCTATGTACCTTCTTCTTCTTCTTCTTCAGGCAATGAACTTCCTTTAGTGTTTGTAAGTTACGGCTTTCTGAACAACATCTTTCCATTTCCCTCGATCCTGGACGCAGGTTATCCAATTTTTAACCTTCATTTGGCAAATGTCCTGTTTGACGTTATCCTCCCATCGGTGCTTGGGTCTTCCTTGTGATCTTTTGATTAGAGGATTCCATTTAAACATCTTCTTGACTGTTCTCGTATCTGGCATTCTTTTCACGTGACCAAACCAGCTTAGTCTTTGAGCTTTAATATAATTGACTATATTTATATGTTTTATTAGTTTATCTAATTCTTTGCTAGTTTTAATTCTCCATATTTGATTTTCTTTCGTAGGCCCAAATATTCTTCTTAAAATTTTTCTCTCAAAGACCAGCAATTTCTGAATTGTAGTTTCTTTCAGCACCCATAAATTTTCCGTATTTGATTTTCTTTCATAGGTCCAAATATTCTTCTTAAAATTTTCCTCTCAAAGACCAGCAATTTCTGAATTGTAGTTTCTTTCAGCACCCATGTTTCTGAGGCGTATGTAAATCTATGTACCACCTGTTGTAAAATTTAAAACCCCTAAATTTACCCGTGGAGTTCATTTATTTATTCTTACGAGTTTCCGAATAAGCAATAATTATTAATGTAGAAATTACCGAAACATTCGTTGTTGCACTGGAGACAAAGTTATTCATAGTGAGACAAAAACTTTCATTTATGTACAACTTAGATAAATTTCGGTCCCAAAGAGTTTATCTTTTTTTAATTATGAAGGCACGAAATAGCAACTGTATGTAATGCATTTACCGGAACACGTCGATGATCACCGTAAAACGAAACTTTACTCCGTTCGTGTGGCAATATGGGCTCAAACACTGCACCTGCCGCGAAGGAGCTAAGTCGTATTTACGGTCTAATCAAAGAAAGATGCACCTACCTTAACACTAAAGAACAAGAATCCGAAACTGTAATAACGCAAAAACTACTGATTCTTTCACCACACAGGGCTCTCTCTTTTCAACCCCAACCCTGAAACAGTCTCTGTTGAAATGAGGAGTAATCACTACTCTACCAGAGCAGAATCTGTTAATGAACACCAATGTAAAAATATGCAAACACATGCAAAACCGTCTCTTCTATTCCCCTACACCAACTTCGCCCTGATCCTCCTTTCTTTGGGGTCTAAATTAATTAAGAAAGAATGGGAAGCTGGTCGGATTTCTTCTGGGGATTAACGGAGTAACCGCCTCAGTGGCCCAGGGCAGGGGATGAGAAAGAGGGTAGATGGGGGTTGGGATGGAGCCTGAAATGTAAGTTAGATATTATGTATTTTGAAGGTAATACGATACAGTACATAACAACTTAAAGCTACTCTGCCTAGAACGAAGCAGTGCAACAGTTAATGGGTTTGTAACGATGAAATCGTGTAGTACAGCAATTACAACTACCAGGTTAATTTATATTTTTTTGTAAAATAATGTTTGTAAAATGACAGCATTATTTTAAAGACTTTGTTGATTTGGAAGGACTGTGGAGGCCAGTGTGACCTAGGGTCTTCCAATTGTAATTGTCTGCTTTTTGACTTGGATTTTAACATTCTTTATAGCCATACGGATGAAGATTCGTGTCTTTTGGTACGTTGCAGCGGCGTGATTGGTAAATAATTCCTGATGTTTCGAAGGAACGTAGGGTCTCGATCTTAAGCTTCAAGCATTCTTCTTGGACAGTTTGACCCTAAATATAAAGACATTATGATCCTTCAATATGTTTCGAGCTATTTATCAATAGATAAAATGCAAAGCTCTAGAACCTTCGGATCATCTTCGAAGTCATCTGGTTGGACTCCTTGAACTCAGTCTCGGCCAAACGTAAGGTCGATAATTACGTATTATGACGCAAACTACAAACAGTTCCTATATCCATGATGCAAGTCAGATTCACGTCCCAGAGCTTGACATTCCAGCAATAGAAGACCGCCTTCGAACCCGGACCCATCGTTGAAAGTTTATTAATCCAGTACTGCTTACCCTTACTTCACAACTTCAACAAAGTGTTACAATACACAACTGGTGACGTATTACAGGTAAAACTGACACTAGAGTTCTTTTCCCGTTACCAGTTTCATCGCGGATCGGCTGTTGTTTTACATGCGCTTCTTCATATCGTAATACATGTTAAATTTACCTATGTATTTGTATTAGATAGAAACTTTGAAATATTAATACTTGAAATCCAGGAAGAGATCTTTCAGTCACAACCGCTAAAGTCAGCAGTACCCACCAGTTTGAGCCCGGCAGTGATCTGATCAGATCATTTTACCCTTAAGAATGCATGACTTTTCAGCTCTACTCTATAAAAGTTAGCGCAACCCGGTAAACGCCCTCACTCGCTAACAAATTGATTATCGGCCGTCACGTATCTACAATTGAAGAATTAAGTGATTCAACACAATTATCACAAAGATTGTTGTAACGATACTACGATGCTGTACCATCTACTGTTTATTCAAGTTAAGGCATATTGACTGGTATTCTAAATTCACTTTATTTCGAGTTGAGTAGTTTGGCGATTTCATATAGATATTATTCCAAATTTACGCGTTTTGATTTATAGAGACAGAAAAGGGAAAGTTAATTATTTAAATAACCTACATTACGCTTTGGCAGAGCTTGATTAAGTTTTGTATTTATTAGTTTGTTAGTTGTGTTACATAATATTTAGTTTTACAAAATAGAATATATACATTTTACTTTTATCCAAATTGGGATGGAATCAGACGATTGTTTATAAATCCTTAGAGTCGTTGTTGAAATCAGATTTGCCAAATCTATTTGGCTGGTGGCAGCGAAATTCTACCATATAGTTCCAGCGTTTTTCCCCGAGTAAACTTGATGCAGGTCAAGCCATCATTTAGGTAGGAAGGCACTACAATATTGTGTCGCTGTGCCGTCCTCGCAGTAAATTCTTCAAAGACCCTTTAACACGAGAATGACTCTCTTGGATCGAAATCTGTGTTTCTACTAATTTACTCAGAGCTGGATGACATCTTTGTTTTGATTAACTTCATATTCGCAACAAACGATTTTCCAGCCATCACAAACTACATAAGTTTCCCTAAAAGAATTAACCTTTAGACGCCTAACGTCAACTATAGTTGACGTACCGCACCGCTAACCTCCAAAGTTGCGTTCTATATATTTATTCAACAAATATAGGTACTGAATATTTTAAACATGGTGTATACTCTCCGTTTTTTTCTTCAAAATGCAGTTTGTTTCATAATTCTAACTTGTTTGGTTCCTGTATTATTCACATTTTATATACAGTGTGTGCTAAAATTAAAAAAATCATTCCGGCCCCAAAAGGTTAAGAAAACATAAAATAAACACCACAGGAAAAGAAATGTGAAATAGATACGACGTATAGCTAACACAATGCATCAAATTCGGAGGTTTCAGTTTCGAACCTAGAGCCCGGTGATGACAAAGTTTCGTGGTTTTATTTACTCCTTCAAGACATTTTATGGGACAGCATCTCGAATTAGACCATAACCGGTTCCTTCCACATCCTTTCCCATTCATTACTCACTAGCCATCTTATCATTCAACGCTATATTAACTGATGTACTAACAGCGTCGTTAAATAAACAGTAAACAAAGTAAACAAATAAACAAAAAGAAGGTAAAATCTGTGTCGCCCCGTTCTCCGTTCTGGAAGCCCACGTTTGTAGAATCGAATTTGCCCTGAGCGATAGAGCAGTGTTTGTTGATTATCCGTGGTATAGTACAAGTTTCTGAATTACTTTGTTAGGTGTTGCATTGTATACAGTGGTATAGGAGGGTCCAGTTTTTCTCTGAAGTCATGTATGCATATATTCATGTAAGCGAGTTTGACATTCTGAAGACAAGGAAACCCTCTTGGGATGGAAGACAAGAGAATATTTTGATCAAATCGTATACATCTACTGTGGGCTTACTGGATGTTGGCGCTTGCCAGTATTCATGTACAGTATGTTCGTATATGGGAATAGAGTAATGGAGGAATATAAAGGGACAGACAGAAGAGGGTCATTGAATATTTCAGAGCAATGCCAAAGGGATGTGTGTATAGCGAGACATAGTTACGTCACTTCCGCTGTACCACGGAAGTGACGGGGTTCCTTACAGTCGTGCCCTTTGTCTTGACGCATTTACTGCGACAATTCAGCCAATAACTCACAGGCTGATACAGAGGTAACATTCTACAGTTTCCAATAATCAACCACCCGCTTCACAGTTCGGGTCTCGACCTTCACCCTTTTTTGTTGGTACCACATGTGTTCAAACATAACATTATCTGATGGTCCTTTAACAGAATCTGATGATTCAGCACCACAATCATCAATCGAAACTCAGTCACCGTTTATGTGGTGAAAGTGATAATTATCAAACACACTGTGAACAGAAACCGGGGGTTCAGTTCGGCTAACAAACCTGTTCCTGTGTCAGGTACAACCCATTGATATTAAAAAAAAAAAATCAAAACAGTGAAAATATTATAATAAAGGTCCCACTAAAAATTTCAGTGATTACTATACAGGCCTGTGTCACCAGGTTTAATACTCAGAATCTCTTAATCTTTCCCCCCAGCGGAGCGTGTTGACGAGTTTTTCAAGATACTTCAAATAAGTAATGAATGTGTCAACTAAGCTACACCTGTCTGTACAATCGGACGGTTATGGTGACTTTACATATTATACTATAAACCTCAGTCAGAACTCCTTCTTTTCTTCTTGTTCTTGTTTTTCTTCTTGTTCTTCTTGTTCATCTTATTCTTGTTCTTGTTCTTCTTGTTCTTCTTCTCCTCCTCGTTTTTCTTCTTCTTCTTCTTCTCCTTCTTCTGCTTCTTATTCTCCTTCTTCTTCTCCTCCTCCTCCTCCTTCTTCTTGTCCTTCTCCTCCTACTCCCCTTCTTCTTCTTCTTCTTCTTCTGACACTACGACCCTACATGTATTTTGATCTTCTGCACCAGATTATAGCAAGATTTTCTATCATCGACGAGTTGCCTCTAATTTCTCAGTTTCCGTTTCTTTAAATCACTTATTAATCGTACTTCGTCTCTCCATCTAATCTTTGGTCGTCCTTTTGTTTTCACTTCTAATGTTCCAATCAGTAATTTCCTTAACCAACTTTATATCGTCCATTCCGTTAAGATGTCTCCAACATTTTATTCTGTGCGCTACTTTGTGTTTTACAAAATCTTCTCTTTCTATCAAATTCTGCAATTCATTGTTATTTCTTCTCCACCCTTCCTTAGACTAGAATAGTCCAAATATTTTGTAGATGTAGCCTAAATTCTTCCTTAACCTGTGGTCTTCCTTCAAAATAACCTGCTAACCGCTGAACTGCCAGATATTATGGACGCCGCCAACACTACAACAGCTCACATTCTGAGTCATAGAATGTATGCACACTTCACAGCTTCACTCTCTCTCCTCATATATTAAGGCATTCACAATCTGTTCTCTTAACCTTTCGACGCCTAACGTCAACTATAGTTGACGTACCGCACTGCTAACCTCCAAAGTTTCATTTTATATATTTATTCAACAAATGTAGGTACCGAATATTTTAAACATGGTATATACTCTCCTTTTTTTTCTCTTCAAAATGCACTTTGTTTCATAATTCTAACATATTTGGTTCCTGTATTATTAACATTTTATATACAGGGTATGCTAAAATTAAAAAAAAAATCCGGCACCAAAAGGTTAACTTCCGTAATGTCATACTCTTTCTGGACTGATTTACCTGGAGGATGAAGGCACTACGCCTCCCCGATATGTTCGGTGGTCACCAGCCGACATGGAACCACATCTATGAAGACATGAATATTGGAAATTTGTTTCCATTTTGTTCCCTCATTTGTTTAAATTTCGGCCCAATTCGACCTCTTTAATTCAGTAACCTTAATGAAACACTTTTTTTTGAAGTGCGCTGTTTAGCAAAGCCCTCATCCACACAACATTCCCTGTTTCAGTGTTGCTCGATCTGTCTGAAGTTAGAATGTTCCTCTTTGTACGATTAAAGTACTGTAGGAGTAGAGAATGCGCTTCTATTAATTATGATGTAATGGAAACACTACGGCCGTCTTGTATGTAATGTTGCAAAACAACACGCCTCATTCCTGCTGCTTATATTTCCATGCGAAGAACTAGCTGTAGCGAAATTAACTGATCATTTCGTTTTTATTCCACGCTGCTCTAAGAAAACACAAACAGAAAAAAAAACTCTCACAAAATCATCGGTGATATTCTTGAGATTGCAGTCTATGTATCTTACCAAAAATAGTCCACGTGTCCTGTAATATGTACGAGTAAATAAAAACTGAGCTTTTGAAACCAAGTTACCACAGGTTTGTTGAAAAATAAAAACCAACTAGATGTCACTTCCTATTTTAATTTTACTTCTCAGATACTCAACATGTTTCGGGCATTTATATCTCCATCTTCAGGAGTTTGCGAGTATGTTGAACTACCATATTGGCTGTATTGTTCTTGGTTTGCTGTGTGTTGGAGTTTGGGTGCGATTCGGCTGGAGTGGTATCCGGGCTGCCGTCAGTCAGGATACCACTCCAGCCGAACCGCACCCTAACTCCAACACACACAGCAAACCAAGAACGATACGGCCAATGTGGTAGTTCAACAACATAGTCACAAACTCCTGAAGATGGGCATATTAATGCCCGAAACATGTTGAGTCTCCAAGAAGTAAAATAAAAACAGGAAGTGACATCTAGTTGGTTTTTTATTTTTCAACTGTCACAATGATGCACGGTCCAATAAACATCAGTACCACGTGCTTATGTGATATATTAGTAAAGTTTTTTATTTAAATTACATGTTTGACCATATACAAATAGTATCATTTTTGCAGGAAAACGAAAGAGAACCTAAAGTCAAACATTAGGCATTTGGGTTGAAAATTTAATGCAACGTTGTGCCAAATATTTAAATAGAGTTTCAAACGATTGTGTTAAACTGATAACAAATTTTCTGTGTTTTCTCTGTTGCCTCAGACATACATAACACAGCATATCCATCCACCGAAAATGAGCCAGTATATAACAATCACTCCCACTTTCCTACAGTTTTTTTACAGGAACTGTTCGAGTTTCGGTTTTACTTAAGTTCTGGCACTTCTTGTAGCAAGAAGTTCTTCCTAAAAAACAAGACTTCAGACTACAAGGCTCAAATGTCTGTTCTCTCTCTCTCTCTCTCTCTATTGTGTATGGCTTGGATTTTACTCCGAAGCAAGGAACACTGCAGTAAAGTAAAAAGTACGGAGGAAAATTCCCATTTACCAAGAAAGTGAATTCCCTCCTTCTCTGCTATAAACAGGGAGTTAAGTACTCATTTACAGAATGTTTCTGCTGTTTCTGTAAATAAAATCGAAACACATAAGAATTTAGCAGGCCCCATATGGTGAAACCGTACACATTCATTGCACATTCTAACGCTCGTTTTCTGAGTTTGCGAGTAAATTTCAAGAATGCCATTTAGTCTTTGTTATATCACTTTAAAGAAGTTGTCGTACGCCCATAGAACTTGGTAATAACATGTAATTGAACGTCACTAAACTACAGCTCTTGGTTATTACATCTACTGAAATGAGATGGCACTATTACCATGAATAGTTAGTAGGAAAGAGTTTTGTAGAAGAAATACTTTACTCTTTGATGGTATTATTCCTGAAATTGCTAGGAGAGACTGAGGTAAGCCACGAAATGTTAAATAAAGAAATATAACCCGAAAGCGATTTTCTTGTAAGGCATGTATCTGCGGTTACAGACAGCGTCACTTACTTACAGAATTTACAGGCTAAAGGCACATGTGCGATATATAAATTAATGAATATATATTAATTAACCTTTTGACGCCTAATGTCAACTATAGTGATCGTACCGCACCGCTAACCTCTAAAGTTGCATTTTATATATTTATTCAACAAATATAGGTACTGAATATTTTAAACATGGTATATACTC
>Ga0123352_10012164_pt1 | contig 13592 bp, 7 predicted proteins | sample TergutLab28metaG_FD_89700 | JGI IMG/M metagenome (GOLD analysis project Ga0123352, IMG submission 89700) | Labiotermes labralis P1 segment gut microbial communities from Petit-Saut dam, French Guiana - Lab288 P1 | ecosystem: Host-associated > Arthropoda: Insects > Digestive system > Gut ...
CCCTTAAGTTCCCTAGACAACCTGATGATGGTCAACACAGGCCGAAACATGTAGTTGTTTCCATCACAGTCATTAAATACACCTCAGTGATTAAGTTGTGTTTGACTACATACCTTCTCCTAGATACATAGAAAAGTTCAGCAATAAGAATCCTAGAACTTAGGATAACATGTTTCCGATATTACTAACAGAAAACAATGGAATTAGGGTGCCAGCGTCTTAACATTGAGCTCGTTACGTATTGTTAATTAATTTTTTTTCACTTTTCAAAGCTGTCACATGGTGTTATACAAATACATTATTAGGAAGAGTGCAATTCAGTGTATTAAACGCATGATAATACTTCTACCCTCCACAGCAGCCTATTACTGATCACAATATTCTGTAATCAGGTCACTGAAATTAGCTCATTATTTAATGCAGCGCTTTGTTGTTGAAATCATCGTTAGAAATAAATAAGCGGTATTTTGTTAAAATTATATTCAGCTGGTACTCTTCATTATATAATTATCGAAAAATACATGTTTACGTGTTACAAATTATGGTGAACAGTTTCACATACATTCAACTCATTGTGTAATTAATTCTGTAATTACAGTCATTTATAAAGCTGAATATTAGTGCGAAACTGACAGTTTCAAAATACGTCACATAGTAACATATTCACAGTCTGTGTGATGATACCGCAATGTTACATATTGAAATTAACAACGATGCTAAATTATCATTGCAAAATAAATTGTTTTATATTTATGCCAATTATTTGAATATTTTTTTTTTCTGAAGAGAAATTCCCAATTTAATAATTGTAGATAGCTCTGTTCCATCATAGCATGCACGCATATTCCAAATGACACTCTGTCCATTATTAATACCACAGTAAGTGGTATTAATAATCTGTTGCACAGTAAAATGAATTTCACTAAAAATATCACATTACGTACATTTATACTGCATATTTTTGTATTAGCTAAATGGAGGGCAACTTTATAGAAAAAAACAACTCTCTATATAATTAGATTTAAATATTAGGTTATGTGAAAAAGTTGTGAACAAATAATCTTCATTCTTGAAAAAGAATTATATACTACAAACTTTGGTTAGAAATTTAGTGTAAAACAGGGAGTCACATAAGTACTTACTTTACTGAATATAATTATAATATTAGGACGTCGTTCCTTTCTAGAAGATCGTTATTTATATCATGTGTAATTTCTAACGGAGTGCAACAAACTTACGAATTGCTGCTTGATATCTCTTTGCCGCCTCTTCCTGAAAATAGCTACATTGAATGAGTGTGAGACATATTTATTTATTCCATGTCTCTTCGTTAGAGCACAACAATAATAAAACTGGTACATTCCGTGACGTGGTACACCTATTTGCCGAAAAAAATGTTTAGTTTATACTTATGTAACAGCTTCACAGTAGCTACACGCATGGCGTATTGGCATCCATGCAACCGTTCTTATGAAACTCACCAGTGATCAATACGTTAAGTTCAGACATTTTGTGGATAATTCCCCCCCCCCCAAGTCGAAAATGTCTAAAGTACATATAAAAAATAACTTGCATGTTTAAGGAAACTATGGATTTCCACAAGCCAATTTTAATTAAACTTACTAACGCTCAAAAAATATTGTGTATATAATCAGTTCCGAATATTATGCAAATCCGATGAAATATGTGTAAAAACCAGCCGAATATTACTTACACCTTCAACCAAAATATGTCTTTCATGGTATCGAGTTTTAATGCCATAATTTCTCATCCATAAAATACTTTACTCAAACGCGGTTCAAAATACAGAAAATACTGCCAAAATTTCATTTACATTCTTATGTAAATTCTAGATTTCATCATACAAAGTTTCAAGAAACTCACTAATTAGATACTGTATATGGGTATCTTCTGTACCGAATGTCACCCCAGTAGGCCAATAAGTATGCAAATTAGCGTACAATTTTTCTTATGCTCCCACGTAAAGTATGATTTTAAATGTGCCAATTTTCAGGTAATGTATTATAAAGAATTCCTTTACTTATTTTCACGAAAATCCAGCAAACAGTGTAGTCATCGATAATAGGTCACAGATGGACGGAGAGACAGGCGGTTGGACGTCCTGAGGCTTTCCATTTTACTTCTTTATATAGCCTAAAAATAAGCTTGCGTATAATTATAATAGGCATTATTAATAAATTTATTATTATTATCATTACTATTGCTACTACTACTACTACTACTACTACTACTACTACTACTGTAATTACTAATACAACTTCTGTTCTTTTTTACAGGTAAGTGTCAGTTCGTCCATCCACTTTGAACTGTCACTGTGTTGACGTCATAAGAACTGCCGCACTGAAGTGGGTCAGCTGTATCTGATCGAAAAATCATTAGTCCCATCTTCAATTGTATGATGCATAGACGCTGTTGAAGGTAACGTGGTATCGAAGTGCATTTGTGTAGACTTATTTTAATAATTTCTCTTCAGCGTACTGAATCTATCATATTTACAGATCTGGAGATTTGGAACTGGGACTTTTCTGACATAGAGAATATAATTCAACCAGGATAGTAGTCAGCATGAATGTACGGAGTGGGGAAATGTTAATGAATAATGTCGCGATTTGTACTATCGTGTATGTAGAATAACGAAATTTAAGGACAGTATTCGTGACTGTGATTAGATTACAGAATGGAACAAATGAGACACTACAGTCTCCTGTAAAGTGATGTTGTGTACTGTGCTGTATATATGTAGCGACGTTTCGGAGAAGATAACTGTTTTCACGTTGAAGGTAGACAAAATGTAAAGTTACGGAAGATCAAAATTTAGTGGAGTTGGGGGAACAATTATCTAAATTAATTATTAACTTCACACATGCATAATAAGAAGGTTTCTTTGCCTTATTAATGGACAGAGGGAAAATCTCGTTTCTATCTGAATCACTCTATGCTTTCCTATGATAAGAGAATTCTTATATCTGAAATACAAAAATTTCCTTTCTGTTCATTAAATATTTTCGTGTTTTTTAGTCTTTTTATTATTGGAAAGTGTGATGATATTAATAATCGATTTACTTAGTTCACTCAAATAATGGCCTCGACTTTAAAAAGTTACATTTATTACACGAAATATGCTAGTATATTTTCAAGGGATGGGCGTTTGTGAGTGTGTTAAATAAAATTCGGGTTGTTTGAAAGACGGAGAATAATAAATTGTCAAATTCCTTCTTTGCCGTGGGGTTTATTACACAGAATTTGTCACCCTCGTGCAGTACGTATTTTACATTGCATAAATATAAATTATCCCAGAAAACCTACCGCAGATTTATAAGTGCATAACTGCAGAACATGAGTTTGGCTACGTATCTGAGGATATAATTGAAATTTTTTTGTGTCAACTGATGGCTTAATTTGTTATAAACTTGAAATATTGTAACTGAAGATATCGTTTTCATTTCGAATGTTTTCTGAGTACATGGAACGGGCACGATGGGAGACAACCGTGTCCGAGTCTGCAGCTTCGAAGGTACAACGTTTATGCAGTATAATTCTTTATCAGTCCAATACTACGGGCAGTATTTCCAACACATTAAGGAGCAGGCAAAATGTTTCGTTGTTCCAAATATGAGAACACTTTTGTTAACACCATCAATCCATGCCATAATCGGCCACTTTGGGACGTCGAATCTTCAGCCCAAACTTTATCAAGAAGAGCCTGGGATCTTGTCGGACACTCGCAGCACAGCACGGTATCCTTTTTATTATCAGTGGACGATTTCTTCAAGTCAGAAAATTCTCTGTCAAAAGAGATGGTTCACCAAGATTGCAGTGTGTGTTTATTAACACTTTTAGCTAAATGCTAGTACTCTTTCTTTAACAATGACCAAATTAATTCTATACTTTCAGACATTAGGCAAACATAATACATCGAAAAATATTTTACGAAAACTTTTTTCATGTTATTTTCATAAGTCAACTTAATTCACATAATTATCTCAGTAATTAAACAACTTGATGCACAAAATTTGTTTCACAATAAGTTTATTTCATGCGTCTACATGTTTCGAGCACATGTGCTCATCACAAGGAGGTCAAAATTGTATTACACAGCCTCTGGTATCATCACACCTATAGGTGTGATGATACCAGAGGCTGTATAATGCAATTTTGACCTCCTGATGTTGAGCACATGTGCTCGAAACATGTAGACGCATGAAATAAACTATTGTAAAACAAGAATTTTGTGCATGAAGTTGGTTAATTACTGGTATAAATATACTGAGATGCACGGTCGGCAAATTTATTTCATATATTTTACTTAAACGTAAGACAAATACTGAAATTAGAAGCCATCTATCAGTATTACGAAATAATAATGCTTCGCTTCACTGCGTTTATTTAGTATATAATTTAGTTTACATGGCGGGCTCTTGTGAAAACTGTAATGAACATTCGACTTATATAAAGTGTCGGAAATGTCTTGAGTAGGAGAGCAAATGTTGACTTTTCAAGCATGATTCTGCACCAAGGACTTAATTGCTATATCGTTCAGAGAGGGAATTCGTGTTCTTCAGTTTAATACGTGTTATGTATGGAAATAGTGAAAGAAGAAGAAAGGAAAAGGACAAAGATGAAGAAAATAATAATGAGAGAGGCTTATGAAACGTGGAACTCAACAGATTCTAAACTCTCTTTTTGAATGAGCTAAAGCAATGTCTGTCTCCGAGAATACACACAACTAAAAGTCCTGACTTTATTTTATTTCTGGCTACGATATTTAGAAGCTGCTGAAGATGTGAGAAATCTCCGAGCACGGTGACAGGAACCGACTAAAAATGACTCATTAAAATGATGCGAAGGGAGAAACACTTTTTTTTTTACAGTTTTCTTGTGCATTTACTTGATAATTGCCTCAGTCGTTTACAGTTGAGTGCCTTGCTTTATTGCATATTAGTGCAAGTAGCAGTCCTGCACATACTATATTAGTGCAAGTAGCAGTCCTGCACATACTATATTAGTGCAAGTAGCAGTCCTGCACATACTATATTAGTGCAAGTAGCAGTCCTGCACATACTATATTCGGTCATTGTGCACGTAGTTTTTAAGCCGTGCTAAGTTCTGGCAACACACAAAGAACTGTTGTCATTCGAGTGTAGAACGAGTTAATATCCACTTCTGTCAGAGGAGAACGTACTTAATTTTGTACCAAAATCGTATCACAAACATTTGACGGTTGTCAATTACTGCCAGCATTCCTTCTGTCCTAATGTATGTGTACTAGCATATATTGTATTAACTCTTTAAACGCCGAGTTAAATCCCAGCTGCCATTTGCTGACATTATTAAGAGCTCACCATATACCACACGTTAGCAGGATAAGGGTTCAAAAAGGCTCTTGACATCTATGCGTGTTCCAGTAATTATTTCCAGTTGCATTCTTAACATGGTTAAGCACCAAATAAACATCCACTTGCCAAAAAATTCTGGGAAATGTAAGATAAAGGTAAAGTAGACCTGTTACAGGTCTGGAGTGGCCCAGAGGTTTCCAGGAAGTTAAGGTTCCCAGATTACATGACAACGGCACAGGGTGTTGATAAGGTTGTCAGCCCTATGCATTGGCTGACTTTACCTCCAGGAAATGCTCCTGGTACTCATTCGAGGAAATTTAAGTGCGTATTTTATTATGAGTAAGCACAACTTCAATGGAATTAGGTGGTAAAAACCTGACACTGATTCATAAAAGAAAGATATGACGTATAATATGCAGTTTCCTGTTTTAGTTTATTTTTGCGATTGTGTCTTGTCAAAATGCCATTCTGTGAAATTTATTTGGCTAATGGAATGATTAAAAAGCTTTTGAGGAGATAATCTCATATTATATATATATATATATATAGTCTATACTATGGAGTCAGTTTATTCGTTCACAGTTCACACATGTTGTGAAATACGTAATTAACTAACAACTACAGATCTCTTTGTTTTAGTCCCAAAAAATGTTATGCCTTGAACCAAAAAAAATCCCAAATTTGGGAGAATATGTCACAAACTTCACTGCCAAAAATCGGGCAATCAAACCTCGGACTGGATTGCGCTACAGTCCATCGAAAAACCGCAGCTTCCAAAAGAGTATTCTTATGGTTAACTGAATCCCCGTCTGGGGAGAAAAGGAATCTTACCAGTCAACTGAAATGAGATGTTGTTTTGATTTTGACGTTACATCACTTTTAGTCACGCTTTATTTCGCAAACTCTAAACTTTAAATATAACATATCCACAAAAAAAAAACATAATTTTAGACATTTAATTATCTCACCAACTAATGCACATATATAAAAATTTTGCATTAAAACATTTAAAATCGCTCCAACATGTTTCGATCCTAAGATCATCTTCAGGGAGCTACATTGTTCATTGCTAAAGTCACATTTTTAAAATACACTCACTGATTGATTTTCTTATATAAAGTCACATCCTGTGACTTTAAATATAAGAAATTCAATCAGTGATTTTTGATTTTCTTATATAAAGTCACATCTTGTGACTTTAATACAACAAAATCAGTCAGTGAGTTTATTAAATGTTTTAATGTAAAAACAATTTATATATGTGTATTAGTTAGTGCTCTAATTAAATGATTCTACGAAATACACAGCACGACGATGAAGATAATTTTAGACAGATTGAAACTGTTGTTATTTTAAGAAGCTGTACCAAATAATGATTTTGCATATAGTCGAAAGAAATCCGACAGGAATCATTTCATTTGTCGTCTTTACGTGTCTAAGCCCGTTGTGTTAGTCACACCGAAATCAATAAATGAATTCGTCGAACACGTATTATATTTTGTTATAGAACCGCCAGGCATATATTTCGACTACTGTAAACTAAGCCATCATCTGACTGCACAACAATTACAGAAGTGTGTATAATGCAAGAGAACAATCAGAGTTATTGAATACTGAGATCTCAGAAAGTGTCACAACTGTTATCCATAAACGTCACCAATAAATTTGCCAAATATTCCGATAGAATATTCATAAGAGTACAATAGCACAGTACTGTAGCTGCACACCATATAGTTACATGAGCTTAAAATCGTTACTGTCTTTACAATCAGATGCAGTGGACGCATTACATCCCGTGATTTTAAAATCCAGGGGTTGTGGCCTCCGGACTTTACAACCACGGTTTGTAACTTAACTCACATTTTGCCGATTCAGACCTTTTGTAGAGAAGGTATCTTACAACTGACCATAAAATTCGGTATCAAGCACTGCATATAGATCACTGGCGTTGTAATACGTTTACTTTTGCAAACACAAGAGTAACCATACAACAGCACCCAATCAAATAATACAAAGCCTAATCACTTAAGCAAAAGATTTATTTCAGAATTCAAATGAGATGATGAAACTTCAGTCACTAATCTTCATGTACACTCCGCATAGAATTCGGCCGCCTGCGATGTTAGCCACTACAGACAATGTCGTAGAGCAGAGTCCTTGAAATCTGAGGAAAGTGCAGGGAGAGATCAGAAATTGTGAAACGTCTGTCCTCACGCACTCTTTCGTTGACCTTACGCACCAAATCATCATTCACCAACGATGGACGCCCACTTCGCGTCTCATCGTTCACGTACTCTCGTAATTCATTGAACATCCGAACCCATTTCCTAACCATGTCATCACTCATCGCATTGTCACCATACACTTACAGATCTGGTGATGAATCTCACTTCGTAGCACATTCCTAGCGTTCAAAGAAAGAATTACAAACCGTATTTCACAGTCGGTGGCCCCTTCAATTGTCTTAAACATGTTTAACTCACAGGAACAAACATAAACATAACACGAATTTCACGAAATGGCGTCTGTGGCTTCCCAATTGATAAAGGAAGTCACTGCGCATGCGCAAAGTGACAGTCTCGAGGATGCGCGAGTGATATACGCAGACGGTACTTACTTTCCGAATAACCTACGTATTTTATTAAGTACGCTGAAAAAAATTATTATGATACATCTCTGTCTTGAAAATTAGTCATTAGATGAAAATGCAAATTAGTTTTACCGAAGAAGGATCAAGATCCATACATTCCTTGAAGGACAATAATATGTATATGTAGAGACTAACGTACAGAGAATGTGGAGGAATTATGACTTAGTATATAACTCTATGACTAGAAGTAGAATTTTCGAAAAATTTGATAAGACCAAATCTTGAACGCGGGTTAACAGACCAGACTGTTCCAGTCTAAACACCCAGCTAGGAAAGAAGAAGTGAAAACTTCTGAACCTGTTATATCACTTGTTTCCTCGCGGTTTTAAAATTTCTCAGGGGCAGTGATCGAAAATACTGGTGTAACGCAAAAGCTGTAGTTTTGTATTGCAGAACTCTGTTCGGAACACAGCCTGTATGTTGACTATGAATTTTGAAAGATTTACCTCAGTTCTTCTAGGCAAGAGACAAGAATTATTTCAGTTCCTTCCCACTTCTTTCCAGTTCATCATTCGCCATTCATCCTACCATCGATGCTAGGTACTATTCAGTATTGACAGTATTTGACGATCATAGAGCCGTGCATCGTAATATTATTTGTATAGTAAAACCAACAAGATGCACCAATATATCAAATTTATTTTATTTTGGAATGACATTCTACATGTTGGCATCTTGTTGGCTTATTATAGAAATATCGAGAGAATATTTAATAACTAAATAAAATAAACACAAAATGCTCAATTATTAAACCAACCACTGCACATATATAAAATTTATAAAATTTACACATCAAAACATTAAAAACGCTCCGACATGTTTCGGTCCTAAGACCATTCTCAGGGAGCTACATCTTCCTTGCTAAAGTCACACTACGGATGTGCACTCTTCGCAACATAACATTACACAACACGGCATGCTGCCACAATACCCAACTGGTACAAGGAAATTAATATGTGAATATTTCTAGTGTGACTTTAGCAAGGAAGGTATAGCTCCCTGAGGATGGTCTTAGGACCAAAACATGTTGTAGCGTTTTTAATGTTTTAGTGTGTACATTTTATAAATTTTATATATGTGCAGCGGTTGGTGTAATAATTGAGTTACTCGACAACATGCACGGTGTAACAGTGAGAATAAACACAAAATATTTGTGTTCATAACACAGGAAATTTTCAAATTCCTGCTGCATACAGCCCGATAGACTCTACTTTTCTGTGATCAGTCACGTTGCCTGGGACTAAAGACATGAGCTATGCTGTAACATTACAAAGTCAACACAACGACATTAATTATGCAGGCCAAATAACAATGACCACTACAGTGACACTTCGAGAGGTTGGCAGGAAGCAGGAAGATAAGAATGCGAGTGGCAGGGAGATGGAGATAATAAGATCAAGAGAGCTGTTACAGGAAGACAGAGACTAAGGGAACGGATAAAAAAACATTCTTTGGTTGAAGAGAAGAGGAGAGGGGAGAAATAGGTAGATAGGCACAAATGCAGAGTCGGTAGTGGATGTATAAATTGATGTGACAGTCTAAGGGAAGTGTGAATGTAGATTTAGTATTTATAGGAAAGAAAATATCAAGGATGCTTTTAAATGAGAAAACCGGAGAGCAAGTATCACTTTCTTTTCTTTTCGTGATATAACTTAGGTTTCTTTTCTTTGTCTTTAATTTTCTGCCGTATTCGAAACTTAAATTATTTCTTATCCCATCTCATTTATTCCCTCTCCGTCTTTTCACAGCTGGCCGACTCCAATTTCTTTTTCAACTATCATAATCATTTCAGTTAAATGTAAACCCTGACAGAATGATAATAAGACACACGCCTTCAAAAGTTACAGGTTGTGACGTAACACTTCTTTGCGGCAGCGCAGGACATTTGTACAATTTCATGGTCGAAATTAAGAGACAATTAAAAGTGAAAATGTGGTACGATAAAATCAAACTGTTTATTACAACATAATTTGAAGATGGTGCCTCAAACTTCAGCATTGAATGACGCCATAAATAGGAGTGAATTGCTAACAGACGTGGATTTAGAATTAGTCGAATGTGACGTGCTTAAAATTGATATTCCTGCGTTTGTCAGCAGTGATATGCTGAAAATATAATAAATAAATTAGTCAAATACATAATACGTGCACAGCAGTTCCTGAATTATTGTTCTCGGTTTTGAAACCGCCTTTTATTCAGGCGCGTACGAAAGTTTCAGAGAGTTCTGTCTTCAGCAACAAAGATTTGAAAATGCAGCATGTTACATGTAGGTGGGTCACATGGAGTCGAAATGACTCTAATGAGATTAAAACAAAACACCCTTAAAGGTATTGTAAGCAGATTGTTATGTAATAAATTATTTAGTGTAGCGACCGGTATTTTCGCAACAAAATAAACAACCAACTAGATGCAACAATAACAATTTATTAGTAATTTCAATTAGCTCAACATGTTTCGGGCGATAAGTTCGCCCGAAACATGTTGAGCTGATTGAAATTACTAATAAATTGTTATTGTTCCATCAAGTTGGTTGTTTATATTAGTGTATCAGAGATGTACGGTCACACAAATATCAAAGTTATTTCCGCTTTCTGTCAATTCTGAAAATTACGCTAAACATTTACATTCATTTATGAAAGTGGAATATCTTTGCTTACTCGCATTGTACGTGTGTCAGTAACGTTTCAGTATGCAGCTAATTTCCTAGATAATGAAGCTGTGTGCCAAGTTTGTGCTTTGCGGTGTGGACCCGAACTCGCGGGAGCAACGTCCGAATTTTAGCTGTGAGAAGGCTCGCGAAGGAATCTCATTGGTAATGTATTTCGCTCCCACTTTAAATTAAATAGTCTGGACCGTATAGTTCAGGATGCGAAAACAAGACCATATGTCTTTTCCCATCACTGTTTATGTTGCAGTTTCGTCTAGATTTTGTAATTATACAACACTCATAAATAAATATAGCTCTTTTTTCGTTGTGAAAGCGGCTAGCAGACTTCAGCTTTTAATATATATATATATATATATAAGATGTGGGCGTCACACAGAATGTGACTTTGGTTTCTTAGTTCAAAGTCTAAATTTTCTGCTTTTTATTAATTTCTTGAAATTCTACAGAGTTAAAATGTCAGCAATGGAAAAGATTCTTCATTTAAGCATTTATCAAATAGTCATAAGCTTCTTGAGGGCAGAATGGACTGAACAGACATATTTCCTTAATTTCAACTCCAGAATTATTAGCACTAAAAAGTTCTTAGCACGACCGCTCTCATGGGTATTCCCGGCGGATGAAGGCTTCTCATGCGTTATAACTGACGTCCTCGTAAGGAGGATAAATGGAACAATCTGCAGTTAGTAATTACAAAGGCAATGCTATCACTGTTTACAAAATCTTCAAGTCCACATCTCCATGAATCTCGTGACATATTGAAGAAACATCTGCCCTTCTTTGTGTCCTAGTAACTTTAAGTGCTCTGAGTAAGGGATTGGTACTGTGGATTGAACACGTGTGCAGGACCTTTTGTCACCTCGACGGTAGCAGAAAATGTAGGGTGTCCCTGCATTTAATTAAGAACAACACCATAAAATAATACACGGAAATGGAAGTAAAATTCCCTTTCCGCTTTAAACTTTGTACCAGTTTTGGTGGTTGGCTTCACGCTGTTATCACCTATGGAGAAGAACACCACACATACTTCGAAGAGGAGACTAAGTGGGTCCTTATCTTGTCTGAACTCTTTAAAGGCGAGAAAAATCGCTTGCTATTGACAGTAATTTATAATATAATGACAGTAATCTGTACTGAAAAATGTTTCCGTCGCCAGTTTCGCCATATAATATAAGGCAAGGTTGGTCTACGTACTATCTAAATATTGTTAAAGCTTCTTCAATCTCACCACCAGCATCAGCAGTTATAACATCGCTATGAAAAATTTATAGATTTTAGTGCAATATGAATGGTGTCACTGAAAAAAGAGCAGGGGAAATTCGTTTTTGTTATACCAGACCTTTAAGTTCTGTTCTTACTTACATACACACACACACATATATATATATATATATATATATATATATACAAACACACACACACACATATATATGTATATATATATATATGTGTGTGTGTGTGTATGTATATATTTTTGTATATATATATATATACACACACACACACACACAAATCCACTGCGAATTACTTTCGCATCTTCAGGGCAGTGACTTTTTGTTGGATCAGGTATCGTAATTATGAATCATGAGGTTTGTGTTTAATATTAAAAATTTCAATTTGTTTTTAACGGTTCATTCCGCTTCTATATACTGCACAATTAATTGAAGATTTAGAAATTTTATTTTAAGTGCGGTTGACAATAATATAACGATAGAAATGTAATGCAGAAGCCCGTTGAAGTAAAGAGTCTTGGCCTATATTCTTATAACAAAACCAACGAGAAGCAATAACTTCTCAAATTTATTTTTTGAATGGAACCCTACATGTTTCGGACAGTCTCTCTCTCCATCATCAGGAGTTCAGCACTGTACACACAACAAACCTGTATAACATACACCTGTTGCTGTGTGTGCAGTGCTGAACTCCTGATGATGGACAGAGAGACTGTCCGAAACATGTAGAGTTCCATTCCAAAAATAAATTTGGGAAATTAATGCTTCTCGTTGGTTTTGTTGTAAGGATATATCACGATGCACGGTCCTCTGAATGTCAGAGTCTTAGCCTATATGGCCAGGACGAATTGTACAAGATTTAAAAAAGTGAGGTAGCGTACATAATTAAATGAAAATGAAATTAATTGTCACTGTCCAGTTAGACGATTTACAAAAGCCACGAACAAATATAAAGATGAGTGAGATACGGTGACTGAAAAATAAATTAAAAAACGCAAGATTATAATGTGTGGATTTTGTGTACAACTTTTCAGTCTTTTTTGTGTTCCGAAAGTTTGGTATAAACCTACGTTACATAGGCTGAATTGCTAACAAACATTCTTGTAAATGATTCTTCTTGTTACAAACTCAGTCGTGATAAAATTTATTTTAACGGTTGAAATATTTTACACACTAACCTTGTCTGAAACAGCGGTCTCGAAAGATGTATGTTTATCCTGCACCTGAACCACATATAAAAGGCAAAGTACTGTTAGCATAATTTATATGAAATATTTTTGAACTCTTTTCATGGAAGAATTATTAGCACTCTTCAGACAGAAGCTGTAGAGAAACAAAGTGCTGATTTTGTTATTATATACGTACTAGAAAAGTCATATCAGTGGTTACATTATAGTATTGCATTGGAAAACGTCCATCCCGCTGTGTACATATGACAAATTTTATTGAATTAAACCCTATTTACACAACACAACTGACAGTTGTATTGTACAACTGGTTACATCAGCAACATGTTTCGGCCTTGCTTGGCCATCGTCAGGCTTACAAAGATTAGCATCAATTATGGTACATAACGTTGCTGTACAGATGGGATCCCATGGTTTACATTGTCTCTGTGTCTTATATTAAAACTGATTAATGGTTAAAATATAACGCAATAAAATTATATTATTTAAAAAGCTGTGTAC
>Ga0123352_10012166_pt1 | contig 13591 bp, 10 predicted proteins | sample TergutLab28metaG_FD_89700 | JGI IMG/M metagenome (GOLD analysis project Ga0123352, IMG submission 89700) | Labiotermes labralis P1 segment gut microbial communities from Petit-Saut dam, French Guiana - Lab288 P1 | ecosystem: Host-associated > Arthropoda: Insects > Digestive system > Gut ...
ATTGGACCGTGCATCATCTTGATATTTGAATAAAGGTAGACCAACTTGATGTCACTTATTTTATTATGTCAATTTACTGCTCAACATGTTTTGGATGTTAATACAACCATCTTCAGGAGCTTGTGACTACTTGGTGTGTTATTGCATAGGCTGTTTTGTGCTGGCTTGAGTCGTGTTGGTGTTATGTAGCGGATTGGCTGTTGGTGATGTGGTGTCTGAGTGCAGGTTGAACCACTACTACTTGAGCAGTAAATTGACATAATAAAATAAGTGACATCAAGTTGGTCTACCTTTATTCAAATAGCGTTTTATGTATTATAATGATGACATTGTAAATATATTTAATGCTTTACTTTGTATTTATAGATGTAGCACGTATGGGGAAGAGAAGAGGTGGATACAAGGTTTTGGTGGGGAAATCTGAGGTAAAGAGACCACTTGGAAGACCCAGGTGTAGATGGGAGGATAATATTAATCTGTATCTTCAGTAAGTGTGTTGGGGATGGGGTGTGCGTGAACTGGATTGATCTGACTCAGGATAGGGACAGGCAGCGGGCACTTGTAAATGCGGTAATGAACTTACGGGTTCCATAAAAATGCGGGGAATTTCTTGACTTTTCTGAGAACCGATTGGCTTCTCATTAAGGACTCTGCTGCATGGAGTAAGTAAGTAATTTCTAATTGTACTGGTGCTTGTAGCCATTTGTATTTGATAATCCCTAAGGAAGGGTCCTCGGTGCCGAAACACGCAGTAGTGATTTAAAACACGTGTACAGTTTGCAAACCTGTTATGTGCATGTGTTTGTAAATGTGATTGATTGTAAGATTCTGAGAATATACAGAGACCTGGTCTGTCTAATGTTTGAGGCTCCTCTATACCTGGTCTGTCTAACGTTTGAGACTCCTCTATCCCTCGTCTGTCTAATGTTTGAGGCTCCTCCATACCTGGTCTGTCTAATGTTTGAGGCTCCTCTATACCTGGTCTGTCTAATGTTTAAGGCTCCTCCATACCTGGTCTGTCTAATGTTTGAGGCTCCTCCATACCTGGTCTGTCTAATGTTTGAGACTCCTCTATACCTGGTCTGTCTAATGTTTGAGGCTCCTCCCTACCTGGTCTGTCTAATGTTTGAAGCTCCTCCATACCTGGTCTGTCTAATGTTTGAGGCTCCTCCCTACCTGGTCTGTCTAATGTTTGAGGCTCCTCCATACCTGGTCTGTCTAATGTTTGAGGCTCCTGTATACCTGGTCTGTCTAATGTTTGAGGCTCCCCTATACCTGGTCTGTCTAATGTTTAAGGCTCCTCTAAACTTCAAATGTTTGATTGAATCTACACATTTTTGACGATGGTTGAATGCAAGTTTTATCATCGCTGTTTATTATGGTTCCTTCCACTGTCATTATATAACGCAACGCAACCTTTCACAAACAGCTGTTTCCTTCTTCGGGTGAATAGGAACTAATCACAGATCAAACAGCCGTCTATAAACACGTACATGATCAGAAAACATTGATGAGAAATAACGCATATTTGCTTATTCTTGTGTCACATCTGATTAATGTTTTCGGAAACGCCATGTTGTGTCAAATAGCGACAATGGAGAAAGTGCAAATAAATATCCGTGATAAAACCTGGAGATGTCTGTCAGTACCTACACGCCCTCGACTCATTATTACAAATTGCAAATGCTGCCTATTTGTACACGTTTTTGTAGCTGCGTTCTGAGTTAAAAGTTGTAGTTGAATATGCATGTCGCCGTTACCGCGTTTGTCCATGCATTTATCCGCATTTAACAATTCGAGTGTAGCTGAACGGATTGATTTGTTGTGGTCCTGTCACTAACATTTGTCAGTACGCGCCATTTTTGGTTGAAATCGGTCAACAGTAACGGGAACCCAGCACAAAAACCTGCACCTGTCCTCTGTCCATCTTCATCGTAGCACACTAAATGTATACCTAAACTTTTTCTAGCACATTTACAGAACGAAACGAGACATATTTTGTGTCCGGTACGCTGTGATTTTATTGAAAAATTAAACATGTTAATTGCTGGTAAAGGTAAAGTTCACCCTAGAACAGGCCACAGTGGCCCACAGGGGGATTAGAGGTATAGCGCTATCCTTTATTTAATCTCTGCGCTAGATGGGGGTGGGTGGTCAACGCCACTGCCCGGCTGCTTTACTCACAGGAAAGAGACCCGGTACCCGTTGTATAGGAGGCTCGGTGGGCCCCAGGGCCGTTCTGGACGGGTGCGGAAAATCTCGCCCCTACCGGGTTTTGATCCCCGAACCGTCCAGCCCGTAGCGAGTCGCTGTACCGACTGATCTGTCCCGGCCTGCATTAATTGCTGGTTTATCTATAACTATTAAATGATTTACGCTGGAAATTGGCGCAGAAACGGCTGTAAATATTGGTGTATGGTGTCCACTATTTTTTGTCTGGTTTTGACTATCTATAGGCTGTGGCTACAGAATTCAGGGAAAGTCTCCTGTATCAGTTGTAATGGAAGTCCGTTCACCAATTGATTTCACGCGATCAGACTGATGTACTGTACTGTACTGTACGCCTTGCGTATGGTTCGCACACATAGGTGTTTAATCTTTTCCGTTATCCATAAAGAGATGGCATTTTGAATTTCTATTGTGGTAAGTCTAAATGTTTGTATCGTTATGTGTTTACTGGGTTTGCAGAGATTCTTTTGTGAAAATGGGGAATATTGTGTTAGTCATTGATTGCACCAAGTGACTGCTTGAGTGCCTGAGCCAAAGCACAGGGATGAGGGTCGCCCCCTAACTTGGACTTATCGCCTTAAAGGCACGTATTCGATCCCTGGGCAGTCCGTTTAGAATTTATAGTGGACAAAAGTGTCCGAGTATTTGGCATATTTTGTCATAATTCCTAAACTACTCCATATTCATTCTTCTGTTATCATCCGGTGGATAAAGGCGGGTATAGCCAACTAGACGAGCTTTGGTTAACCACCGTTCAGGAAGAAACTGAAACAGCAGCCGTGTTTGTAAACTAAGTGTAACGTACGCTAGCAACACTGCTCACTGCCTGAGAGAACGAAGCCAGCGCCTTCTGTTAATAACATAAGGAAATGCTGATTTCTGGGGACTCCACTAGGTGCGCTAGTGGCCTGTTAAAGAGTGTTTGTTGCCAGGAATTTCGATTAGTGGTTTTGTCATGGGCAACTTCGCGCAAACCGCACCGTCGACGTGCACAAGCCACGTTGTGGCTCTTTAGAGGGCCGCAGTTTTACAGAGTCGTAGTGTCATGCCACGTGACAAGAATTTTTGTAATTCCGTTGCAGGTCGCAGTGGTAATGCTCCTGCGGGTGCGAGAAACCGGTCAGGAGATCTGTGTGGTCACGACACACTTGAAGGCGCGCACCGGAGCGCTGATGTCAACCCTCCGGAACGAGCAGGGCAAAGACCTCCTGGATTTCGTGAAGACCCACTGTGGTGGTCGCCCTGTTATCATTTGTGGTGACTTCAACGCCGAGCCCACGGAGCCTGTGTACCTGACGCTGTTGAGGTGTGAGACACTCCGTCTGGCCAGTGCCTATGCCTCGGCAGGTGACAACGCTGACGCTTCACCCAGTGAACCGCCTTACACTACCTGGAAGATTCGCGAGGAAGGAGAGGTGTGTCACACCATAGACTATGTTTTCTTCTCCCAGAATACTTTCACTGTTGAGGCTGTGCTGGATTTCCCCACAGGAGAGGAGATTGGTGAGGGCAGAGTCCCCTCGTTCAGCTACCCCTCTGACCATTTCTCCCTCGTGTGTGACTTCCGCTTTAAAGATGCCGATGAAGTTTGCCCTTGAAGCGCGAAGTGGACTGTTAAAAATGGTGAATGCATGTAGAAGGTAAAGAGCCTTTTTAAAACTTTGTACATATTTATATACATTTTAAATAAATCACTTTGTTTAGTGTTTGCTTGTTAACAATTTAAAGACGAAGCGTAGACTGCTTCATTTATAAGAACCAGTCCATACCGCGCAGTAAACACTTCATTTCGATCATAAAAACCAATCCATCCATCCATATATGGCGCTACAGCCCCTTCCAGGCCTTGGCCTCCCCCATAAGACGCCTCCATTCATCCCTATTTTCAGCTCTTCTACTCCATCCTCTTATCCCCAGCAGTTGTAATGCATCCCTCTGGACCACATCCGCCCATCTGATTCTTGGTCTTGTTTCCTGTAATGCCGTTATGGCGAGTCTATATTCTTTTAACTAAGAGAGCAGAGATAGCAGTGCTCCGGTCTTGAATAATGTTCGAACATTCCATGTGCCAAAAATCAATTCCTTTTCTTTGCAGCCAGGTCATTGTCTATTTGTTGAACCCGTCCGAGGCATCGCTGAAGGTTTCCTGAAAGCAAATTCTTTTCCGGGGTGGGGTCGTCACCCCCACGCCCAACCCTGAGGACCAGGGTGGCCCTTTTTGTCTGGGCCATCACCTTTGACCTGTCCGGCTTGGGTGACCCTGCCAGCAGCTATGCTACCGCCGGCTTAGCTCTCAGGATCATTTCACTACACAAACCCCACCATTACATCAAAGTAGGTACACCTTCGGGGGGAGGGGGGTAAAAACCAATCAGTATATGTTATATGGGGCAGAAGTCGCTGTTTGTTCTCAGATAAATACAAAACACACAAATACAGTGTGGGCAGAGCGTACAGTTGTTGGATGTTAAACTGTTGGTGCATCAAGTAACCAGTAGGCTTTAAAAGGTTACATGAATTTACTGAGTGACGGTAATTATCGATGCCGTCAGCGACCGAAACGTCGGCGACACATTATTGTCAGGCGGAGATGGTTCGACTCGGGTAGGAACAGTGAATAGCCTAACGGGAATTTTCTTGGTATTCCGTAGTTTCTCCAGGAAAATTCCGTAATAATACTGCGCTAGACCGTCAACTGGGCCCTCCACATCATTCCCATTTCATTGCCCATCCTCCAACCTAACGTTCAACACTGTACCTTCCGAGATGAACAATTGCAGAATTGTACAAAACGTCACAAATAGCGGCTTAACATCATGGCTTAACAAAGTCCATTTACAGGAGTGCTGATAAGTCCTTAGCCCGACCAGGAAGGAAACAAGCTACATTCCCCGCATTTTATGGAACTTGGAGGTTCATTACCACATTCACAAGAGTACACCACCTGTCCCTACCCTAGCCAATTCAATCAATTCCTCTGCCCATCACACTTTTGACAGGCGCAGCTTGTTTCCTTCCTGGTCGGGCTAAGGACTTATCAACACCCCGATAACTGCGCCTCTGTGGTGGGTGACAATTCTGCTCCCCAGTCATTGTTTTGTTTTTGTTATGTGAAGATAAAGTTGTCTCCTTCAAGCAACGTTGGCAAGTAGGGAAGAAGAAGTATATCTCCACTAGATTGAGGTGAGTGGTCAACTTCACGCCCCAGCCACTTTATCTCCATAGAAATAACTTCCGTTGCCCACTGAATATGAGGCCAAAGGACCCCTTATTATGTAAATAGATTCTGTGTATATTAATTTTTTTGTACATAACATAACTTCAGTTTATTGTCGCGTTTTTAATTCTGGGCTTCAAAAAAAGTTTTTCTTACGTCTTGGTAGGCGTGTTTTTACGATATTTGGGTACCGGATTTAACATGCCTAGCGCCAGTGATCGGTTATCTCTCATACCGGAAATTAAAAAAAAATTTAGCACAGAGCCCATATTTTTCTTCAGGTTCCAAATAAAAATTCCCTAAAAAAGGTGCATGTTTTCTAAGATATTAATTTTAATGTAAATATTTTGTTGTCGCTCTCAGATTACAAGTTCGCTCGTCCGCCATGTTGTTAATACTAATTCTGGGAAATTAAGGGTTAGGGCATTGTATTGACATTTAATGTTATAGCGTTGTTACCAAGTTTCATGAAAATCGGTCAAGTGGTGCAGAAGATGAGATAGAAGGGCAAAAGTACAGTCGGCGTATTGAATTCATATGCCCAGTTTTGAATCTGTCCGTGAGGAATGTAGGTCAGTAAGTGGCAGGTGCCATTGGAGAGTTCTGGTTTGTTCAACTAGTGAGAAACGAATAAGAAAATTACAGTGAAATTCCCAATACACGACTTCGAATCCACTGCTACTTGTGTTGGTTAATTCTATTATCAGTACCAGAAATTCGATAGTTTTAAGGTGCCCACAGCTGAGGTGTGACTCTCTAGATGAAGAAGGCACTACATGCCTATCGCAGCGTCTGGAACTGGTCACACGATATGACTTCCAAATGGTCTTCTTCTTCTTCATTTGGGCATCTTCACCACAAACCTGTGTGCACTTCTGTCCCCCGTAAGTACCACATCCCCAACCCATCTTATTTATCTGCCTTTAACATGTACATTCAGTGTTGTAATATGAAGCTCTTTGTGGGACCGCGGTAGCACAGTGGTTAAGGTGCTGTGCTACAAATCGGAAGGTCGCTGTTTCGATTCCGGATGGTGTCATTGGAATTTTTCATTGCCATAATCCTTCCGATCGCACTATGACCCTGGGACCGACTCAGCCTCTAACAGAAATGAGTACCAGGAGCATTTCCTGGGGGTAAAGGCGGCCGATGCGTAGAGCTGACAAACTTACCACCATCCTGTGCCGTTTTCATGAAATATGGGAACCTTAACTTCCTGGAACCCTCTGGGCCACTCCAGGCCTGTAACGGGACTGCTTTAGCTTTACCAATATGAAGCTCCTTGTAAGGATAGTAATTTATTTAAATTTTAACATCTTCGTCAGCCACCTGAACAAACCAGTAATTATAGAAATGCTGAAGTAGTGTTGCAAGTACAGGAAATGATTTGACAGTCATCTGATGACGTCACCCTTAGTATGCGTAGTGTCTATAAAAACAACGTATTTATTGGCGGTCATCTGTAGCAGTGCGTCCGGATGTTGCTGTAATAATTTGATGTGAACGCTGAACCGTTACAGCTCCGACAAGATTCTAATGTGTTTTGAGCAATTACAGTTGGTATATATACGAACTTCTGGGGTGGAAGCACCACTAGCGCCCCTACCGACATTCAGAACCCAAAGTAAAACAACGCATGCAGTTGTGTCGAGCAGCTTTGTTACGGTTTAACGTTGATAAATATGTGGAACGTTCGATTAACCTGGCCGTGACTCGGTTCGATATTTTCTGGGATATGCGTAATATTGCTAACGTGCCTAGAGAAGCAGTTTTAAAGAGATGTGAGGGCTCGGGATGCCGAAGTGCAAAGAACGCCTCAAAATCCTCTTTGTCAGTTTTCATTATAGACACTTTAATCCAAATTTGACTGGGGTGTCAAAATACAGGGCGTTTCATAATGTATTCCGGGATTACAAAAAATTATTATAGGAAAACCGTAGGACACGTATTTATGAAACCTCTACGGATAGAAGGAACAGCTCAATCCCCCCCAGTAAGTTGTTTTTCATCGTAGATCACATTTCTGCCGCTAGGCGATGCGAGCGTATGTAGTGAGAAAATGGCCGCTCCGGGGGAGAAGTCATTTTGTGTGTTAGAATATCACACGAGTAAGTCTGTGGTTACTGTGCAATGTGCATTTCGTGCAAAGTATTCGTCCCACCATTGCCACGTGACCTCGCTGACCTAAAGGCACGGATCATTGCAGCAGTGAAGATTATCGATGCACTCATTTTTACGCGCGTGTGGGGCAAGAGCTCGACTATCGTATCGATGTGTGCCGTGTCACCAGTGATGCACACATCGAACATCTATAGTTGTCCAAAAAAAAATTTTTTTTTCAGTTTTCCTGTGGCTGTGAACAATTCCATTAAGGTGGGTCCTTTGGTTTTCTTGTTATAAATGTTTGTAATCACGGATAACATTATGAAACGCCCTGTATAACTGTAATGGAATTCTACCGTGTAATTAAATTAAAAGCTGATTTTTATTCAGTTCGTTTGTAATAACGTAATAAACAAACTCTGTCAGTATATCGACTCTCAGCTAAGATCAGCATACAACGTAACATGACATCATAGACAAACTGGTCCGTACTATACGCCATTGGCTGAAGTGAATAACAACAGAATATTTAGCTTGTAGAAGGGGCTCTAATGCAGTACCTGCCTGTGGTTCCCCTTATATGATAAAGCGAATTAGATAATGTAAACTTTCGTTAACATTCAATTTGCGATATACATGACCATTATTTTATCTGACAAATATCGTGTGTCAGTTCGTGTTGGCTCCTTTGTCGTATTAACGTAGCTCACTCTCGACCGCCCACACCCACAGCTGAATTGCGATGGGAAGTGACAAACATTTGCCAGATAAAATAATGATTCAGGGAAGTTCTGTGGAATTCTGACGGTAGTTACTTTGTGGCGTATTACATAGTCCCGGTGTTAAATTAACTTAACTCGACGTTTCGGGAACGGGTCTTTCTTATTCTTAGGTTAAAGTAAGGTTAAAATGTAAACTTTTGCTAGTAACATGGCGCAGCGGATGGAGACAATGAAGTAAGTGACTGCATGTCCGCTACATTTTTTAACAACAGCGGCAATTGTGGCGATATTTGAGGTTATTAATCAGTGGTGACCAAGATTTAGGTCTTTTGCGATGTGACGTCGTGTCCATTAGTAAATAGTTACCGACATTTCGGAGTATCCTAGTCCCTTCTTATGCAAGGTTAGTGGACTGATTTACCTTGAAGGTGACCGCACGATTCTCCGAAACGTCGGACACTGTTCGCCCAGTGACACAGCCTTATCTTCCCAGAGCACTTGCGTCTTGAACAACAATTGGCGTAATTATTCTTACGCCAATATTATGTCAAATATTGTCCATTTATAATGCCTTAGATACATACGACGTTTCAGGAAGTAGCTCCGCTCCGGTCTAAAGATAATTGTTGTTTTAATGTTGTGTATTATATATTTTTTTTAACTGTTATCGATGGAAGAGTGGTTAATATGTTTTTGATCTTCTGCTGGTGCAGAAAGTGTTGTTTCTGGGCCCTTTCTGGCCCCCCAACCAGCTTACTTCCCAGCTGTTTCTCCGAGAGTAAATCGGGACTAGCGTGAAGGTAACCTGTTTTCCTTTATTTTGTCCCGAAAAGTGAAAAGGGTGTGGAGGCATGTGTACACTCCCCAGTACCTCGATTCGGTTGCGGCACTGAATTAAGCTCAGTTCGCCTTTGCCCTCCTCTTGTAACTGTCGCTAATCTTGTAAAATTAAAATCTCTATCGGTTTATGTAGCAACAGATCGCCCCGGGCTCGGGTTAGAAGCAATTCATAAAACGTCTTATATACCGAATGTGCCTCAGACAATGTACAGTGTTCTACATCATATAAGTAGAGTGCATGTGACATTGTCACAGGTTTTTATAGAATAAAAAAGTGTTTGCTACTATAATTTTTTTCAGTGCCTCTGGAATTGCTTGGTAGATTCCCCAGCCCTACCTTTCGCACTTATGTGGACATCTTCATACTGGCTGCCAAGAAGCAGAACTGTTCACTGGGGACACACACCGGAAACAGTGGGGCTTGTAAAGTGTCGTCGTTGATTCTGAGAATATTTTTGCCCTTGTAAACGGTTTATAATGCACTGAATAATTGTGTGTGTTACTCGCATTGAACTATTTACTCTCAGTGTCTGACAGATGGCGTTAGTTGGACGTAGTTGCTCTCAGTGTCTGACAGATGGCGTTAGTTGTCCAACGTTCTCGACATATACATGTTTTCACGTGTGACTTAACACATGAATTTCCATTCAGTTTCATTCTATCGTACCGAGGCCACAAAAAAGCCCCCCTCCCCCTCCCCTATAATTCTCTCCAGTTTCTCTTCCCTATCATCCAGTCAGTCGGTAGTACGTAATACCAACCACTGTGCACGCTGTAGAATGGTCTTCGAAGTACAGATCGGTTCTTATAATAAAATCAACTATCTGCACTGATTTCTCAAATTTATTTTTGGAATAAAACTCTACATGTTTCGGACAGTTCCTCTGTCCATCATCAAGAGTTATTCACTGTACACACAGCAATGGTATATGTCATACAGGTTTGCTGATAGCTTGCAGGAAACCTGTGTGACATATACCATTGCTGCGTGTACAGTGAAGAACTTCTGATGATGGACAGAGGAACTGTCCGAAACATGTAGAGTTTTATTCCAAAAATAAATCTGAGAAATTAGTGCATGTAGTTGGTTTTATTATGAGAATTTATCACGATGCACGGTCACCTGAACGCCAAACACATTCGGTTCCTATGAATTTCAGACTCACCTACTGATTTTTTTTTAATATCCTAACTAAATGAACTGTAAACGTTTCAAGCCTAAGAGCGTGGTTTAGATGTTTCTGTGAAAGTACGTTATACATCACGTTTGTGGGCTAGACATACCCAGTTGCGTGCCATATCGAATTAATTTAATATATCTTCAAAACTGAAGTCTACTGTTAAGCTCTAAGACACGTGACAGTAGTTTCAGTATTTTTTTTTGCACTTACATACTTTCACTCTGCATCCAAACTGAATAACACCTGAAAAATATCCTATAACCCTTTACCTGCTAATGTGGAAAATATGGTGATCTCCGAATAATGCTAGCAGATGGCACATGGGATTTAACTCGGGCTTTAAATGGTTAAGATAAAATTTACCTGAATACAACATTAAATACAAAAATACACGGAGTTTCGTTGTTACGCGAATAATTTAAGGCAGTTTTGTGTTGTATATTTACTAGAGAATGCTGTTCATTGAAACGATACGACTATGTTGGCAATACTGACGTATGTTCCGATAACGAGTCCCACAATACCGCACACGATCAGCAGAATATCTTTGGCGAGGATCCAGTAAAGTCGGCCGTAGCTCTTGGACGGCCACAGTAGGCAAAGTTCGACTGTGGCAGGGAAGGCTATGCCGAGCGCGGACAGGCACAGGGCACCGAACAGGGAAATGAACAGCTCCAGGCGAGGAATGGCCACTGCCAGCAGGACTGTGCAACAGAGAATTAACAAGTGGTAAATATACTGACCAGCAGCTTTAACATTACAGACACTCTGCAGTCGAGAGTTACAATTATTTTTGCGGCGAACGCAAAAAAATAATAAATAAATGTGACATCGTGTAGTTTGGTGCAGACGTTTCGGAAGTACTTACTGACAGAAGAAGGAGCTTTTTTCTCAGACTGTACCATTATAATGTATTTTAATACATTTCGCAAGATTGGCACTCTAACCACCTTTAACCCTTTTTTTTGTAATTTGGAACTGGCATATTGTGTCTGAGGTAAGAACCGAATTCGTAAATTATATTCAGGCGAATTTTAAACTCGAAGACGTTACAGGATGGTGGGGGGGGGGGGGGGGGTAGATATACGGACTGCAATGTGAAGTAGAGTTCTGACATGCATGTCCATGATGTATTGAATATAAAAATTTGTATAAACTGTAGGAAAATTAAATAATAATGCTTCTGACAGCATTAGCACACACAGGAGGCTTGAAATACTTAGTTCTCTGAGCACTGAGACTTAAGAAAAGAGTATATATGACGCCAAATTTTACCCCACAATAAAACTCTTGCGTTATCCGTAACAGCGACCAACCAGCTGACGCTTTTTAGTTACATAATCACTGTTGGTGTTGAGAATTACAGGAAATACATAAATACATCATGTGGGAAAAACTGCAGGGGAATTAAATGTCACAGGGGATGATATTTTAAACTTTAAAAAGACATTTTAGGCTAGGTATTTTGAGTAACTGATACCATTGTGTCGCAGAATGTGGTCCGTGGGTATCTAGGTTCTTGTGGTCGGTTTTCGTGAGCTCCACGGTGCGTGTACCTGGTAAGGGGAATGTCAACTGCGTACAGTTCTTAAAAGAGTCATATTATGATTTTAGGGAAAGCACTGAATTGTTTTAATTCTGAATGACATTGTGTGGCATTACCAGCAACTGACTTTCTTTATGAAACACCCTGTATAGTAGTGGCTGAAAAGTGGAGCCGAAAGAAACTATCGACGTTAAAGTTCACTTGCTTTTCCTTGAAATATGATGAGGAATTTGAGTTATTGTAAAATAGCGGTTGGGGGAAGGGGGGGTAAAATACTGAAGGTACGAGGGCAGTCCGGAAAGTACCCGGCCATTTCGAATATCTCGAGAATCGGTTGCGTGGCCTTGACGTAACTTGGCATCCAATCAGAGGAGACCTTACTGTGCATCTGTGAACAGTCACTCTCCCGTGGGGCTAGTCAGTCGGCAGTGAGACGCCGTTGACTGAACTTGTGTACTGTGTGACCGTCACATTCACAAATCTCCTCCCTTTCAACAGCGGTTTTGTTTTGGGAAAAGCCAGAATTCGCAGGGGGCCAAATCTGAGCTGTAGGGGGGCTGACAGGCCTGGGTGATGTGATGCTTTGCCCGCCCCCCTCCAAAAAAAAAGCCTACACGAGAGCTTTAGAATGGGCAGGCGCATTGTAGTGATGAAGCTGATCTGCTCGCTCGATCGTTATGAATGCGATGGTCACACAGTATACAAGCTCAGTCAACGGCGTCTCACTGCCGACTGACTAGCCCCACGGGAGAGTGACTTGTCAGGGATCCACAGTGAGGTCTCCTCTGACTGGCTACCAAGTTACATCAAGGCCACGCGACCGGTTCTCGAGATATTCAAAATGGCTGATACTTTCCGGCCAGCCCTCGTATATGGAATGGACAAAAGGAGTGGGGATGTAACAGGCGGTACAGCATGTAGGCTACAGCCGGAAGTCAGAGGAATCATGGTTCGATTCCCGGAAGGAGGAACGTGATTCATCTCTCTTCCAAAACGTCTATAGACAGGTTATTGGGTCCACCCAGCCCTCATCCATGGCTGAGGTTAAGGATGACTGGAGAAGTACCCCACTGTACCATACAATTTCATGACATGTACAAGAACAAGTATTGTAACCAATCAAATCGCGGTAAACTTGACTTCTAACCAGCAACCTCAGCTCCATCCAGCCATGCTGTAGTGTGTCTGATTACTTTCAACACATGCCATTTCTATCTCATTTAGTCTGGGGGACAGACACATCATATTTTGCCAACAACAGTGCAAATGGCTTACATAGACTTTGCGAAGGCTTTCCTTACTTTCAAAATGTTATAATGTTTCGTGGTATAGGCGTAATTGTACTTCGTATTACGCCCATAACAGAGTACGGCCTTCCCCTCAGTCGCTTTTCACGAAATTCCACAAATGTTCAGCAGCAACATGTGCCTGATTTTCAGCCATATCGGACAGGCCTGTGGAAAGTATGGATAAAACTTCGTTTATGCCCGCATGTATAGTGTGGCTTTCGGTAAGCCGGTTTGCAGGAAGCTCACAAATGCTGAACCGTATTACGTGAGGATCGATAACGAATTTAACCAAAATCGGTCAAGAAATATGAGAGGAACTTCAAGTGTAAATTCCTCGTAAGTGAAGGACGACAGTCACTCGTCGGTTTTTACGAAACACTTGCTTGTTCGACGACTTTCTGTGCGAACTGCGTTACAAATTTTCATGAAAATCCGACAAACGGGCGTCCATACATGGAGTGTAA
>Ga0123352_10012168_pt1 | contig 13591 bp, 4 predicted proteins | sample TergutLab28metaG_FD_89700 | JGI IMG/M metagenome (GOLD analysis project Ga0123352, IMG submission 89700) | Labiotermes labralis P1 segment gut microbial communities from Petit-Saut dam, French Guiana - Lab288 P1 | ecosystem: Host-associated > Arthropoda: Insects > Digestive system > Gut ...
GTATACAACATTTGGTACTTATTATTCCGAAAAGAGGATAGTTTAAACTTACTTGAGCGTATATACATATCATAAAATGTGTAAAATACAGTATAATGGTGTTGTTTACAGACTTGTGTTGAGGGTCTCAGTAAGGTCTTGCGTAATTAATTTATAAAATAACAGGTGGTACTTATTATGCTGAAAAGAGAATTGTTTTAAATTACTTGAGTGTGTCCACGTATCATAATAATGTGAAAAGCCTAATTTTTGTTTACAAATTTGTTACTCGTAAAATCTTACGTACGTAAGAACTTACTGAGACCCTCAACACCAGTCTGTAAACAACAGTATTATACTGTATTCAACACATTTTATGATATGTATATACGCTCAAATAAGTTTAAACTATCCTCTTTTCGGAATAATAAGTACCAAATGTTGTATACATACGGTTGTACCTCCTGATGATGGGCCTAGATACGCTCGAAACATGTAGACGTTGACGAACTATACTAAGAATAAATTGTGCATCACGATGGTCTTTCTTTACACGATTGTTTTGTAATGTGTGGGTGAGTTTATGTGGTGGTGTTTTGACAATTGTGCGGGTGTTTTGGTAATACGTGTACTTTTATTTACTGTGTTTTGTATTGTTTGTACTGTGTTTTATATTGCTTCGTTTATGTATATTTATTCTCACGGGTTTTGTCTGTACTAGTGTAGGGCCTACTGCCACCGAGTGACAACTCAATTGCAGCAAGCAAGTAAGTAAGTATTATTATTACTATTATTATTATTATTATTCAGAGACGAAATTCACAAAACTGAGAAAACGTAAGCAAATATTAACAAAGTTTCAGAGCGCCAGATATCAAACTAAGAATAATATATAACTGACCTACTCATTGAGAAAGAACAGCGCCATAGCGCGCCATATTAGTCGCTATTTACTGCGAAATTCGGGAATGCCTTTACGACTGGCTTATAAGGCGATCCATAAATTTCTGTGCGGCTATTTCCTAAAAAAAGGAAACCTCACCTTAAATTCGGGTTTATACGTACAATACATCAATGTTAACTGCCTATACCAATAAGCATTCAACCCTTTCACAGGTATGAACAACGTATCTCGTCCAGTGCAGATACATTTCTGTGGCCAATATGTACGTGACGTCACTAAACGTTATAATCTTGTGTTACCCACTGTCACTGTGTCATGTTAAGACTAAAACAAAAAATCACTAGAGAAACATATATAAAAATAGAATGCAAATATAACAGATTGCGCTGTAAAAACTTCAGCACGTGAAGCTGCTTATTATGAAACAGACAGGAAGCTTTGTCAGAATGTCAGCAGGTGCTCTGAACAAGTGTGTCACCACCTAATATTAGATCGCACATATACAAATAATACTGGCATTTCTTCTATCTGGCAACAGACTCTTCTCTTTAAAACCGAAACGCCATCCTCTTAACTACAAGACACACAATTCAGCAACTGATATCTAACAACGGAATTCTTAAAACATGGCGAAATCGTCCTACTTACACCTTCATTTAAGTGTTCAATATCACACTGCCCTTCCTTTTTCTTTCCAGTCGCTTATCGAAGGAGATACATTCTGAGAAATGCGTCGTTAGGCGATTTCGTCGTGGTGCGGACGTCACAGAGTGTATATACACAAGCCTAAATAGTATAACCTAATGCACACGTAGTCTACATATAGCCTATTGCTCCTAGGCCACAAACCTGTACAGCATTTTTCTGAAATGAATTCTGTAGGCAATTGTAACACAATGGTAAGTATTATAATATAATATTATAATCTTATGGGATCACCGTCGTATATGCGGTCCGTCGTTGACCGAAACGTCGTTACGCGGCTAATGACTGTATTCACTAAGCACCCTACCATTCGACGCTGAATAAATAAATAAATAAATAATAAACAAAGGCAAACGTAAAGTTTTCCCTGTCAACGCCATGAAGACATGCAGAAGCAGTGGAGGTATAGCTCCACTCGTGTTTAATCACGGCACTAAAGGGTGGGTGGTTAACGTCACGCGCCCGCCCCGCCGCTTATAATCGACAAGGAACCCGGTAACTACTGAACAGGAGACTGGATGGGCCCCAGAGCCGGTTCGGACGTCTTGGAGGAGAGAACAATCTCTTGCCCCTACCGGAATTCAAACCCCGTACCATCCAGCCCGTAGCCTATTCGTTATACCGACTAGGATACCCCGACTCAACTAAGAGAAAACAAATAAATAAACAAACAAACAATTTTTTCAATCTTGGTCTATATGGGTATTGAACTTGGTTTTTCAGTCTACGGGACAGCAAAAGATGGGGTGACACAGAACAGGGTACTGAGGGACCTAAGACGGAGGAAGTGGCAGGAGGCTGGGGAAAAATACCTCCTGGGGAGCTTCATAAAGTTTACAGAGCAAATTTGACGGCGATTAAATAAAAAATGAGATACGTCGGACATGTAGCACGCATAAAATATTAGAAACGCGTATAAATTTTAGTGTGAATACCTGAACGCACGAGAACACTTTCGAAACATGGGAGCTTAATTAGAATGTCAAATTAAAATGGGCTCTCAAGAAATACAGTCTGAAGATTTGGACTGGTCTCACCTTCTTTAGGATTTGTATCAGTGGCGGACTGTTGTAAACACTGTAATAAATGTTAAAGATCCATAAAATTTTGGGAATATTTTGACCGGCTCAGCAACTAATAACGTCTCAATGAATACTGCGCTTTATGGGCTTAGACTGCTAGGAATACATGTAGGAATCATGTCATAAAAGCAATACGTGATATTTGACACTCAACACACCCTCTTTCCTTCACAGAAGTCCGCACGCAGGCCATCTCGTGACACAAGAAACACGAAATCCTTTGCGTAATAATGAACTTGCAATTCCACGAAGATCTAACGACATACTTCCCTTTAAATACCTCCAGCCGTATAACTCTCACTACACAGCCGACAGAAGGGTATTAGCACATACTTTCTGTCCATCGAAGAAATTAAGCTAAAACACAATCTTCAGACAGAAACAGATAAGCTAACAGTCACTCAGCTGGGCGACAAATTGTACAAAATCACCCTATCTACACTGAATGTCCTGACGTGCTCAGTACGCTAGGTAAGACTTCTTAAGGGATACGGGGTAGGGCTAACCGAATATGACAAAGCCCTCGGTATTATTTATTTATTTGCATCTCAGGTAGAAACTCTGCACTTTTCCACTTAATCAGCTACCAATTGTGTAACCTCCTTCTTTCATTCGAACACAAAAATCATATTCTAGAAACAAACAGTCACTGTGCTCTGTGCTGTAGGTGACCTCACTATGAACAACCTCACTTTACTCAGCTCGCTTACTTGACTGCCAGCGTCCAACCCTCGTGGTCAGTATGAAAATTTTTTTTTTATTTTTATTTTTCGTCTTGATATTGAAGGTTTGCTTGTGTTAGGCTGTTGCACATCATTGTATGTTACATTATGAATACTGCAAGTTTCCCACGCCTTTCAGGGATCAGCTGAACAGAATGTATTGCGCTTTGTCGGCTGCTCACGGAGTTTCTGACTCAAAGTTCTCTGTAGCAATCCCTTCCTCTCCCTTAAGGTTTCTTGAATGGAAGTTTACAGTGAAATTTATGACAGATGGTTTCGAACCACCGGCAGCTGAGGGCTAACAATCGTTTTGTTTGATTAACAAATGTACCAAAATGTTCGGCTACAAAATCAACCTATTTCTTACCGATCCCAATATTAATACGTGTTCGGAGTCATCAACATAACGAATTTTCTCCTTCATGTGTTAGAACAATTAATCAACAAGACATTTCTTACTATAATCTTAGCAATTGATCAACTCAATGCACAAATTCTTGTTTTATAATAAGTTTATTTATTATATTCCTCTACATGTTTCGAGCACTGTTGTGCTCATCATCAGGAGGTCAATTTGTATTATACAGCATCTGGCATCGTCACACTCTGTGGCCGTCCGGTGCGCACGGACGGCCACCTACAGAGTGTGACGATACCAGATGCTTATAATACAAATTGACCTCCTGATAATGAGCACAACAGTGCTCAAAACATGTAGAGGAATATCATAAACTTATTATAAAACAAGAATTTGTGCGTTAAGCTGGTCAAATGCTAAAATTATACTGAGATGAACGGTCAGCAAAACATCAAAACATTTCTTATTATAACAATGTCCGTGAAACAAGTAACTCTAGATTTGATACATCATTCTCACAATTGTATAGAACCGTGCATTACCGTCTTCACAAGTCACCCACTGTTCTCTACACTCCGCCACACGAATCCAGTCCACCCCTTCCAACAGTATTTCCCAAGATTTATTTTCATGTTATCTACGCCTCAATTTTCCACATGGTGTTCTGGTTTACCGACCAAAAACTCTGCAAGCATTTCTGAGCGCTGCGAAACGCTACGCCGCCTCAACTTTTCATTAAATATACTGGCAAAACGGTAAAATGTTTGTGCTCAGTTAATCACCATGCCACAAAGATGTAGGGATGGAAGTGCAGTCCCACGCCCCGGCCGCTTTACCCCCTAGTTTAATTTGAATAGGAAATGGCTATTCTGCCGAAAATAACCCTGGTGGCCAAACCCTCAAAATGTCACTATAAAGACTGAGCTAAGAAAGGAATAAGATGAAGTTCATCCTAAAACAGGCCATGAACATAAAATGTGCATTTTGATTTTCTCTGCAAATTTTACGTAAAACATTTCTCACTTTAAGAAGAATCCGGCGAAATATTAATATAAATGTACACAGGTCTTATGTGAAGTACCAGTTATTATCAGATTTTAATTAAACTTAAATTTCATCAACAGATTTTCGAAAAATACTCAAATATCGAATTTTATTAAACCCCGTCCAGTGAGTGTAGAAGTGTCCCATGCGGACCGACAGACGTACAGACAGAGACACACAGACATGACAAAGCCAATAGCCGCTTTTCGCAATTTTGCGAACAAGTTTAATAAATTCTATGTTTCAAGCTTTCGCCGTGTCGTAGTGATGATAGCAATTCTTCTGGGTATTTCCCCGGCGTCTGGTTGTTGTTAAAAGCCGACGTTTCGGAACCCTGTATCGGTTCCATCTTCAACAGGTGATGAAGCTCACCTGTTGAAGATGGAACCGATACAGGGTTCCGAAACGTCGGCTTTTAACAACAACCAGACGCCGGGGAAATACCCAGAAGAATTGCTATCAAGTTTAATAAATGCGTTCTGCAGACCTCCCAAGGGACGTAGCTGGATATCCAGTTACCTGTTTCCGATTGCAGGCTTGATCCACACTGTGGGTACGCTGAGCTGAAGGTATGCTCTTGCGGGCCTCTAGAATCTAATTTACTTCAAATGTGTTCAGAGACGTAAAGAACAAACACCTGGATGCATTGGCTGTCAAATATTCTTTCGAAAGAACACCCGCGTTACCCTGAGCGCCGCGTGACGTGCGCGTGACCACCGGTGTGAACCGGCGCATTTATACAACCACAGAATACTTCCTGTGAGTGCGAGCTGACCGCGGTCTATCCATAGTGTGGACCAACCGTACACCAAACCTAATCGCTAAACTTTAAGTTACCCTTACTACTTGGTTTCTGTTCTTTTTGGATCACACAGGATCCAACATCCGTTCTGTGCAGACGAGTAAGACCACTGTATGAGTTGGTTTCTGTTCTTTTTGGATCACACAGGATCCAACATCCGTTCTGTGCAGACGAGTAAGACCACTGTATGAGTAATTACAGCAACTAGCCGAGTTCAGATGCTATAACTTGTATTTATACAGCTGTTTGTAGATAAACGATTACAGGCCTGAGAACAATTGAATCAACGAGTCACCTGGTTCAGAATTTTTTTTTTCTGATACAGTACAGAGCAATTCAAGTAGAAGAAGAGGCGTGTAGTACTGCGAAGCCGAATTCCTGTGTACGCTCTAAAGTCACACGAGGGAGGGGGTAACCAGACGTACAGCTCTACTAATTCTTAATCTCAACACTAGAGAGATGTGAACGGTAAGTTGCACGCCCCGGCCGCTTTCAGGTCGGAAAATGACGGTGCCAGTAGAAAATTAGGACGGGTGGGTCCCAGACACGGTCTGGACTTTAGAGAAGAGAAAAATCTCTATTCCTTACCGGGATTCGAACAACGGACGGTCCGGCCCGTGGCCTAACCGCTGTACCATATCGCAGCACGTCCAGCTTCAGAACTCTTGTTCGAACAACCTGTGAAGTGCGAAGAACCAGAAAGCAATATTTCATCCAAATTTCGTCAGCAGTAGAAAAAAAGGAAGTGGGGGAAAAACACCTCTCAGAATGTTGCAATATACTCGTTTCTTATCCAAACACTCGAGTGTGTTCACCAGAACACAATACATGTTTCAAGACAGCACTTGATTACTGTGATAAAACATTTTCTTCCACTTACAGCATCCACCGGTTGGGATCGTAACACTGGTATGAACAAGCGACGCCTGCTGACACTTAACAGTACAGCTAAAGGACAAAGCGAAAGGAAAAGGTAACGTCGTCTCTGTCCCCGTCATGAATACATAGAGCAGTATTGGAGGCACTGCTCCACTTAGTCTTAACTTCCACACTACATGGTGGTGGGTGATCGAATTGGCGCTCCGGCCGCCCTACCCCGGTACTCATTGCAGCCTGGGTGCCTAACTGTTACCCTTTCGAAGTACGAAATTTTGTCATAGATATTCAATAGTGGAGTTTCTAGCTCACAAGAAGCACTCGGTGTTTCCATGACAATCGATCGCTACTTCTGAGAATCAAACTAAATACCAACATTCTGTCAGCAAAAAGATTTCTGAATGTCACGGCAAGTGATATACAGTAACCGCTGTGCTTTATAGAGTCAACTTGGATGGCCTGCTGGCGCTGGGCTTGATTAAGAAGGATGAAATGGAGCAGAGGCGTAGAGGTACAGCTCCACACATTTTTAACCTCGGAATCAGATAGAGGTGAGTTGAGGTTTCACGACCCGGCCACTTTCCCCAAGGAAGACTGCTCTGTATCCACTGGACAGGAGGTGCGGTGGGCCCCAAAGCCTGTGTGGACGCTTTGAAGATAAAAATCTCTTGCCGGGAGTCAAACCCCGGTTCATATGTCGTCCAGACAGTAGCTGAACCACCGTACCGACTTGTTTACCGCTATGAATACTAAATTTTATCAGTAAAGCAAGTATAATTCTTGTGACGACATACCGTGAAAAATGCAGGGCAAGCGATCGCCGCGGCTGTACAGCCTTAGCCAAGACAGGATTAGTAACAGGCATATATAGCGACAAGGTGACGCCGGGCTGTAGGAGTTCGTGTACGGGAGGGTCGACATTCTGCGAAGGGACAGAAAATGTCAACACAGTCCAACATTTCCGGTGCGGCGGCTCACTTTCATTGCCTTGAAAACGGGAAGATTTATAGAGGTTGGGGCGGGGAGCGTTCCTCGGATATGAAGGCTTTTCCAACAACTTTCTCTTCAAACAATTTTCACTCCCATTAATGTTTTGCGAGTTACGTTCGACATCCATGAACAAAAGCATGTAGTCGCCAAATAAAGTGTGCGTTATTCTTGTCTGATAAAATCAGGACTGTAATACACGTACACAATGTTTATCCACTGCAACGTCGGTTGCATAAACGCGCCTCAATGTTATGTTATTCGTACAGTGCTTGTCTTGTTACTTCATATAGTCATTTACTTGTTCTATTTTTCTTCACGCTTCTTTATTTCTGTTAATTTATTCTGCAATTAAATTCTTGCATTTTTTTTCTCAGTGGGAATAAAACCAGCCACTGTGCAATTTGTACCATGTTTATATGCTTAATTTCTTCTAACATTTCACTTCATACCCTAATAACGTTACACATATAAGTCAAAATATTCGTACCTACACATATTCGAAACTCGATTTCACACACAATAAATTATATAATATGGAATGTGTGTTTTCGCATGAGATGTGCAGAAGGAATTTTGCAGTAGTACAGTATTACGTGTACGTTGACAAATTTCAGTACAGCTGGCAAGCAACGAATTTCATGAAAATCCGTTCAGTGCTTACATGCAGACAGGCACATACGAGCTCTCGGGGACAGTCGGGCAACGTGTCATATCCCAAAAGGCCGTAACGTTAGGATTTTGACCAGACTTAGAATCGGCGGTGTAAGGGCTAACTGGTTACACGATACGAAATAACATACACCGAGGAAGTACGAGAACATGTCACTGAGGAAGACGTTTGTACCTAATACATAGAAAGTAAACGGACGGAGACACTACACAATAGAGTGTTTCGTAATTATTTCTCCTCGACAAATATTTCCTTCACTATGTCTCTGCGATGCAACGCGGACCATAACCTCCTCATTCACGAGGTTTCTAGATCACACACAACGACGCGCCACAGTCGGTAGGACTCCTCTGGACGAGTGATCAGCTCGTCGCATAGACCTCTACCTGAAAACACACAACACTCATGACAGACACCCATGGCCTCGGCAAGCGGTCACAGACCCACGCATTAGACCGCGCGGCCACTGGGACCGGCCCTTTAGGGTGATAAAATTAAGAACGATAACGCCGGTGGTACATGTATGTACATACATCGCGTACTGGAAGATGCAATAAATAGAAGCCCAAATTTATCCGGTTAAAGAGCACACCACTTGGCTGGGAAGATAATATTAAAAAATCTTAAGCAGTGGAGTATAAGTTGTGGACTGGAATAAACCGACTCCTACAGCACGCGGGGCGTAATAAATAAAGTGAGAAGTTCTTTGCCAGTTTTGTAAAAGGCCAAGGATTTTTTGATCAAATGACCGACAACCAGCTTATTCAAGAAAGATGCTGCTGCCTGGTACTGCGTTTGTGCCCTCGTATTAATTTTGTGCTTCCAACACTTGTAGCTCCAGACATTTACAACACAGGCGCGCTGTAGTGCGTAGAACACCCGATTCTACAGTCCCACAAGGCCTCATGTATAATACAAATAACTATGCTTCCTGTTCAATGCAATATTGTGAGAACCTCCAGAGCGCCATCCCCCAAAAAATAAATAATTAATATGGTACATGACAACCGAAAATAAAAAAACTACCTAAGAGGCAAAAAAAAAACAGCTAAGTTTTCGAATAACCTCATTTCCACACTTTAAATTCAGTTCAGCGGCTATCAGGAAATTCATCAAAGGTCTAAAATTCCTCGCTAAAATATCTCTTCATAGCTGCCAAATCGCAATGTAAAGATGCAGGCTGCCGTCTGGAATTACTAAGTATTTTCATAAATAACCCTTCAACTCCGAGCGGTTACTCTATGTCCACCAGGTTTAACATTAAAAAATTCCATATTCTGCCCCCACAGTGCATTTATGTGTTTTTGTGTGGATCTGAGAATAGACAGCGATTACTTCCCTATACAGCGTTAACTGACTGGTTTTTATAACTGAGACAAGAGTGTTTACTGCGCGGTACGAACTGAATATTTAAACAGAATTCAGGTTAATCTTGAAATGGTTAATCTCAACATTCGTTGGCATAGAGAAAGGCTATACTTATAAATCAAGGTAAAGTTTTCCCTGTCAGGCCATGTAAGCTTATAAGGGGAGCAGAGGTATAGCTCCACTCATTCTTAACCTCGGCACTTGGTAAGGGAAAGTAGATAACAACCCGAACGCTTTTCGCCTGGGTGAGCTCGACAGCCGGTCTAGATGTTTTTGAGAAGAAAAACATCTCTCGTCGCAATCAGGAATCGAACCCCGGACTATCCAGCCTGTAGCTTAGTCGCTATACTGACTACACTACTGCAGGATATACGTGTACCTTAACATAACCTCTACGGGCAAAACCTTTCTTCAAAATTTGAACAGAGGCATCACGATGCGCTCATAAACGTAATATAATATTAAACAATGAACGTCATGACTGATCAATAGTCGAAACATGTCGCCTATGTAATTACCTTGTGTAATAAAGTAGTTGTGCTGACGTACATTATTTAATATTATATCACGTTTATGAGCACATCGTGATGGCTCTGTTCAAAATTGCAGCTAGTCAAGCCAAATGCATCTACCTATACAAGAACTTATGAACAAAAGTCTAGAAATGCTGCGCTAACATTTATTTCAATCAACAATGTCTCAAACAAGGCGTTATTCCAAAAATGAATCTTGCATTTTTAGCCTTTTATTACACAAATTGTATAATACATTTTTCGAGACAAGTGATCCAATTTTATGTATCCCACTATGTAAACACAATTTGCACGTCACACCTTTGAGACAAATGATTTAATTTTTATGTATTCCATGAATGTAAACGCGATGGGCAAAATAGGCCTGAAGATGACCGATCAATAGTCGAAACATGTCGCCTATGTAATTACCTTGTGTAATAAAGTAGTTGTGCTGACGTACATTATTTAATACTATATTACTTTCTTCAAAAGCCAATAATCTCAGCTAGTCAAGAAATACCCCGCCTTTTATGAAAACCGAAGGTTTATTACCTTGTTAACACAAACCCGCCAGTCAAAATCCAACATACAACCTCATATCCTTCACCTGAAGTCCACCTTAATCTCCCACCATTTACTCCTGCATCTCTCCGAACAATTTGTCATGTTTCTCACGAACATGATACCTACAACACTTCTGTGACTCAGTCGACTGTCAAATTTAAAGGTAAACAAATTACTTTTGTTCACAATAAACAGCTATGAGTTGCACCTTTTATACCAAAGCCATCATGAGGTTAAACCCTCGTGAAAGAACATTAAGAAAAAATCTTATAAAAATGCGGAAAACAATGTCCTCGACGGTTATGAGGCAAAGTTTAACGAGGAAGATCCTCATCTCTTACATACTTTTGTAGTTGTTTATCCCGATGATGGCTTTGGTATGAAACCAGAAAAAGTAGCTATCTACTGCAAGCTAGATAGCCAATGTACGTGTAAAAGTTAACAATGAGGCTCGTTCGCCTAACCGTCGTTACCGTGGAAAAGCAATAAGCATTAAAAATTACAAGTGAGAGTTATCCTGCGTGCAAACCGCATGCGCCGTATTATATTGTTATCTGTGACCTGTCTGGGTCTGCCATATTTTTCCCACATCATCTCATAAATGACACGATTTTCAGGAGCTAGAGTTACTGAACATAAACTGCGTGTTTTTATTTTCTCTACAACCTTTATCTGAAACATTTTCTTTTCATTGTAAGAAGAACTGGGCGTGATACGATCATAAATGTAATGTGTCTTCATGTAAAGTAGACGTTATTCTCGTCCGATTTCAATCAAACGTGAATTATCTTGAGAGATTTTGGAAAAATACTCAAATAACAAATTTCATGAAAATTCGTCCAGTGGGAGCCGAGTTGTTCCATGCGGACGGACGGACGGATGGGCATAAAGAAGTGAACAGTCACTTCTCGCAATTTTGGGAACGTGCCTAACAGAAGGAATGTGCTGGGCAATAAAGTCGTATCAACTGTATCAAAAAGATTATTGCTTTCACGTCACACAGCACAATGGGATGCCAATTACTAAGATTCCCCATTAGTATCACGGACAGCTACTAACCAATTTATCCGGCCTTGAACGATACATGCATTACAGTCACTTCAGTGTGGGTATCAGGTCTATTTCTGTCCGCGCGCTGATTAAATTCAATCAAAAGGAAAGTATCGTGTGAATTACGCTGTGGAATAGTTAGCGCTCAATTACATATCAAGGAACAAAGGGGCCGATACTCGGAAACAAGTGCCAGCTTGAAGCACAGATCCTGTTTCATTTGTTATGGCAATTCAAATTACTACGTTCTGTAAAATTGCTTGTCTTCCTCACTGCGTAACCAGCCAATTCCCTGTCAGAGATGCAGCGTGGGTGTGATAATACTCTGCCTGGTCAGGGCTTCTAATGAATCTGGAGCAGCGGTGGAATGAGGATTAGCAAACCGAAACCGGAGGAACTGCGAGAAATTTTCGTGGTCAACGGAGACAATGACGGCTATAGATTCGCTTTAATATTGTACGTTCATCATCGTGGTGGTTGGGTGCGAGGTATGAGCTTTTCACAGCGGTGTTCATGAACATTCAAGTTTTTCAGGGAGCTTAACGGCCTCTCAACCGGTAAACAGTTGTGCCTTCAAGTCTTCATGGATCTTAACCGGTAAACGGTTATTAGAAGCTTTGTGCCTTCAAGTCTTCATGGATCTTGACGGCCTCCCAACCGGTAAACAGTTACTAAGAAGCTTTGTGCCTTCAGGTCTTCATGGATCTCAACGGCCTCTCAACCGGTAAACAATTACCCACGTTTCGTAGTAGCTTTGTGCCTTCATCTTCATAGTCGGATTGCTTCACTCTCAACATGAAGACACAACGCGCCTTCGAAACTTCGGTAACTTGTCACCAATATAGTAGAAGGCGTAACGTCCCAGAAGATTTGAGTCCTAATGTCGGTTGTTTTTAACCAAGAGTTGTCCAACACCAACAGCCTGTCCGTGGTCCGCGACCGCCTGACCTGGAGACTGTATCCTTCAAACGCAGCCTCAGTGTGTGCCACGTGTTTCGACTACGGCCCACTTATTTATGAATGTTGTAATATTAACACATCGCTTAATTAATACATTAATAAATAAATTTCTCGAGCCAACCGTCACGTACGCATCTACTTAGCCTCTTTATCACAAGACTGTGCATAACCACAAGTTTACACAAAACAAAGTTATCATGACGTCACAACCGCACTCACGAATGCAAGCCGCCTTTCAGAATACATGCCATACGCCTCGGGCACGAGGCTTGAGAAAACAGCAGCGATGTATTGTATAATTTCTACTCTTCGCTATACAAGTACAGCAGGATGACATCTACCAAGTCCCCATCATTTTGTATGACAACCTTCAGCGCGAGTCTCACAAACCTTACGGCACGCCTACCTCAATCACACGATCGCAGCAGCTGCGTAAGTATGCGATTGCTGGTACCTCCACCGATCTGTTTGCAGAAACAAATTGATCTACGCGCACACGAATTCGCGCTCTCCGATTTGTGACATCAGCCTAGACTCGCTAACTTTACCTGCGCCTGAAGCTGGAGACTCTGTGGAATTAATTATGCTATACGGTGCTCCCTCGCCCAACGCGGGGTTTAGAGGGCAGTGATCAGGAGCGTGCTGGGCAAAACTGAGTTGGGCTTAGGTCTTGTGGGTGAAGACGCGGACACTTATGGACTTACCCGCCATCAACATCCCTTAAAATAGACATCTATGGGTATTAAACACTGACATAATGCTCGGGTAGCTGATGCTGCCAGCCATCGAGTCTCGCCCCAAGTTTTTAAATTTGCCCCTCTTCAACTCAGTAGACAAAAAAAAATTTTTTTTTTAAACAGAAAAAAGGGAGAGGGTCATTTGACCCACTTTCTCCACCCCCCCCCCCCCCACCCCCACCCCCCCTACAAAGCCTCCCACACACGCCTCCTCGACAAACGCGCAACACACACACCCCACACACCGCCCACCTTCACACACCCA
>Ga0123352_10012173_pt1 | contig 13587 bp, 10 predicted proteins | sample TergutLab28metaG_FD_89700 | JGI IMG/M metagenome (GOLD analysis project Ga0123352, IMG submission 89700) | Labiotermes labralis P1 segment gut microbial communities from Petit-Saut dam, French Guiana - Lab288 P1 | ecosystem: Host-associated > Arthropoda: Insects > Digestive system > Gut ...
CAAACTGCATTTTGAAGAGAAAAAACGGAGAGTATATACCATGTTTAAAATATTCAGTACCTATATTTGTTGAATAAATATATAAAATGCAACTTTAGAGGTTAGCGGTGCGGTACGACCACTCTAGTTGATATTAGGCGTCTAAAGGTTAAGATATTACAACCATACAATTTATGATACATTTTAATATAACTTTTAATAGGATTGTGACATTTCAATTTAAACATTACTTTCTTCATAAATCGATGTTATGCTGTGATTTAGGACTTCAGAAACGTAATATTCTGACAGAATTTTCGTGACTGAAAGAAATTCTTTCATTCGGAATTATTTTACCGATAAATTGGGATGTTTTTCGTTAAATTGCTCAAATACTGAGCTATTTTCGATAAGATAGCAATCCAAACACAAACGTCCCGGTCGTACACATTTGTAGAACGAAATTTGAAAATTTGGACATCGTTGCTTCCTGCAACCTTCACAATTTTGGATGCTTCTACTTAAGGCTATAAAACATGTAAAGACCAGCTGATTAATATCAGTAGCCACTATCATCGTCGTCGTCATCATCGTAATCATCAACAAAAACAACAACAACATGGAAAATAAACAACAGTACCTTTTGGGTGTGGTCAGGATGATTAATAATTTTTAAAAATTTTTTTTGTACTCCTCTGTAATATTTTATTCCAAACATTCTACACATATTATTCCTTTCACGAATCTTTACCACTATTACATTAACATCTACTATACTCAGTTCTTTTTTTATGTCATAAATAATCAGTTACATAGAAATTTGACAATGGTTTATAACATGTATCTCAATATGTCGGTATGTATGTTCACGCACCAAGCAGATACAGACCTGTTAAAGAAGGACTGGGAATGATCTAGGGTCGTAGGCAGCCATACACAAATGTTAGTACAATAATTCTTCGTCGAAACCGGTAAAACCATTATGGTTAAACCATTGAAAAAAGACGGTCTGCTGTACTGGAATACCAGAAATACTATTGCTGACTGATAAGTGGAAAAAAAGATGACCATTATAGTCTAAAGAGACCTGAAGGAAGGTGAGAATAGAATAGGCGAAATTAGTACAGTTAAAGACCAAACCAATTTGACCTTCCGTGTTATAGTCTAGTATTGCTGTCTAAGCAGGCAGTCTGAATAATTATCTTCGCAATCACATGAGGTACAACTACTATTTTCTCTGTTGATTACTTGTTATGCCAAGCATATCTTGAGTTAAACCTTTAACATCAACGGCTTTATGTCATTAGAGGTCTGTTCAGCCGCCAATAGGTTGTAAAAAACTCAATAGTCATAAAAACACAAGCCCCTCTATAAATAACCTTTGATCTGAAACGTGGGAGACATAATAGAGAGGTTAGAATTTTGTGGTAAAATGTGTGATTAAGAAGTGAGTTTGTACATAGTTGCTGGACAAATTTTGAAGAAGGCATCTGAAAGAGATGGCCGACACTTGCGCCCAAGCCAAAGCACTAAATGACTTATTTTACATTATAACATGGAAATATATAGCACTCTATTCAGTTGCAGTATATTTACGTAATGAATGAATTCTCGCAGATGATGTACGCAGTACCGGTACACATCCAACACACACAGCATCACATAACCGAAGACAAGTTTCTTCAGATTGGTGTCGGATGTACAGGAATGTCAAGCGGCTGAAAAGGAAAGGTGGAGAGAGGTGGAGGCGCTGAGTTAGATATAAGATGTAATACGTAGTAAATTCAAACAGTTTTCATAACTCGCTGGTATAATTTTCAGGAATTCCCTGGTCTGATTTATGAGAATTGCTACTGTGAATAGGAAATGTGTACTGGCATTCTTCGTCGACTTAGGGATGTAGTCAGAACGAAACGTAACGAAAAAATGGAGAATCAAGCGTTCGTTTCTCCTTCACGACAATGCTCCAGCACACCGGTCGGTTTTGGTAGGGATTTCATAGTAAAGAAAAATGTCACAACACGTAAATATCCTCCCTACTGTCCTGGCTACAATTGATTGTTAGCTGTTCTCTACACTGAAATGAAACACTGAAGGGGCGGCGCTTTTTTAGTGCTAATGACGTCATTAGGAACGTGATGGAAGAATGAAAAGGCTTAAATAAAATGGTTTCAAGGAATGTTTACATCACCTTTACAGTCGCTGGTAGAAATGTGTATTGGCACAAGGGGATTATTTTGAAGCAAATGTAACGTGAAAAAAATTAGCTCAAATAATTTTACTGTTTTTTATTTCTCCGAAATAAAGTGATTCCGGGAACATTTTGAAGCTACCGCGTAATTCTGAACCATACAATGCGCGATGTCTGTATCATATGTTTCATTAGTTGTATAGGGGCGAATGACTGAATAAAGCTGAACTAAATTGAGCACGGTAAATTTATCCCAGTGCTGTAAACGCGAAGGCACTGTGAGAAAAAGAAGCACTTTACTGGAACCAATGTCCCCAGGCACAACAATCATGGTGGCATGGTGTGGCCATACAGCATGTATAGTGCGTTTGATTTATCTATTCATTACATAATTGGAACACATACTGCATACCTAGACTTTGCAAGACCCTAGTGATCCTGAGGAACAATAGATGCCGTCTCTCTAGGTTCCTCAAACTGAGTTTATCAGTTTAACCCACAATAACCATATCTGTGAAAAAGGAAGCGGGAAGGATCTCGAAAAAGATTTACTCTGTGTCCCCCATTATGTCAAGTTTGCAAGTCTGGGTTTTTGAAACTCTCATGAAGAGAAACAGAATTAACGACCACACTGTCAGAGCAGAGTACAGTAAAGCTGTCAAATTCGGTGTTCTGTAGTAAATGGAATTGTGGAACGAGATTCTGCACCCCTTCTGAAGAACTGTTGGCACTGGCACACCATAAAATCTCCAGTAATCTGCATTACCAAGAGATTTATGCCTTGCCCGAAGTTTGCAGACCGGCTCTGTGGCAAACCCAGCCTTTTAATCAGTCGGTAACGGGCACAGTCTCCGAGGGGGTAAAGCAGCTGGACCGTAAAGATGACCACTCGCCCTATCAATTGACGAGGTTCAGAGAGGGTACAGATATGTTTCCATTCTCTCCTAAACGTTAATGGCGCGCACAAGAACAAATTTATTTTATATGCATTACGAACATAAGTAAATTCCTTTTATGTGCATTTGCACTTCCTTGTGCTTGTATGTACGTGTGTATGTATGTACGTACGTACGTACGTACGTATGTATGTATGTATGTATGTATGTATTTTTTAATATATGGTTTATTGCTTGCTCCATTACAGCCGTAATACTACAAGCTTTTACATTTCTTGTTGTTGCGTCATATACAAGTTGTACAATCTTACATTACTATGTACAGTTATGTTATAAACTTTACATTCCTTTGATTATTACATATAACTTTGATTTAGACTTACAGGTATTTAGGTTTCTTTGATTTTTTTTACATATAGTTTTGATTTACCACTTTACAGTTTTCTTACACCTATGCTACGATCGTTACGTCTCTTGGCTACGCTCCAATATTTGTATTCCCTTTGATGGGTGTATGTGTTATGATTTAAATATCTAACAGTTCGCTTTGCAGCTGTTATGTTCTTCGTTTATTTAATCCAAGGGTATTGTTTTAGTAAATTTCATAAAATCTTTGATGTGTTCCTTTATCAAGTCCCTTTTATTGGTTGGCCAGTCGTTTGTCTTCAGTATTGACGGTTTTAAAATATTTTTTCCTTGTTTAAAAGATTGCATTCAAATATAAGATTGTCTATATTCTGGTCGCTGTTTCCGCAGGGGCAGGTCGGCGCTTTTATTATCTTAAAACGGTGTAAGTATGAATTTGATTTTCCGTGGCCTGTGACCATTGCTGTGAAGTTTGGTGTAAGATTTATGTTCATGTTTAGTCTCCCCTTAACATCCGGGAAGAAGTCTTTTGTAATTGTTCCTTTTGTTGAGTTTGTCCATTCTGTTTGCCATTCTTTTACACTGTCGTCCTTGATTTATTTTATTATCACCCTCTTCGGAATTCTTTTGTAACTTTCCTTGATGTTTTTGTTTGCCGCTGCCTCCTTTGCCAGCTTGTCTGCTAGTTCGTTTCCTTTTACACCTGCGTGTGCTTTGACCCATCGTAGTTCTATTTTTCCAGTTTGCGGTCGTCATCTCATTTAGTTGCTTCCTAATTTCTTCCAGAAGAAATGTGTGTATGTTGCTGTTTCTCAGTGAGTCTAGCGTTATTAGGCTGTCCGTGTATATAGTAACTGTCTTTTCGGTTGTTTGCATGTTTTCGGTGTGCTTGAGTGCTGTCTGTATTGCTAATTGCTCTGCTTGGTTATTGGTGCAGCTTTTATTTAACCTGCGTTGTATGTTGATGATGTGGAGGCCGGATTCGAAAAATACTATGCCTGCACCTACCCCTTTCTCTGTTTTGCTGCCGTCGGTGAATATTTATATCAGGCTTCTCTCGTCTGTGTCCTCTAACATTCTTGTAATCGCGTCGGCGGGGTGTTCCCAAATGATGTGGCTGTGTCATGGGATGGTGATCCTCTGTCAGGAATGATTCCACGAATATTGAGTAATCTGTTTGAAGAAATAAGAACTTAACAGGCTGAATTTACAGTTCGAGTGTCATTCCTGGAAATCTACAGTGAAGAACTTTTGTACTTATTGTCACCTACAGATGATTCTTCAAAACTTAGAGTTTTTGAAGATGCAACGAAGAAGGGATCAGTAATCATCCATGGCTTGGAGGAGGTTAGAGTGCATAATAAGAATGAGGTGTATGCAATCCTGGAAAGAGGTTCTTTCAAAAGACAGACTGCTGGCACCTTGACGATTGTTCAGTCCAGCCGTTCACATACAGTCTTCTCAATCACTATGCACATCAAAGAGAATTCATTGGATGGTGACGAGCTCCTGAAAACAGGGAAATTGGACCTGGTTGATCCGACTGGTAGTGAGAATATTGGACGTTCAGGTGCTGTTGACAAGAGGGCTCGTGAAGCTGGAAACATTAATCAGTCTCTACTAACATTAGGGCGTGTAATTACATCTTTGGTGGAGAGGGCCCCTCATGTACCCTACAGGCAGTCAAAATTAACTAGTTTGCTACAAGACTTTTTGGGTGGCCGGACAAAGACCTCCATCATAGCAACAATATCACATGAAGCATATAATGCTGAGGAGACACTTAGTACACTGGATTATGCTTGCACATCAAAAAACATAAAGAATCGACCAGAGATTAATCAGAAACTTACGAAAAAGGCTCTAATCAATGAGTACACTGCAGAAATTGAGCGGTTGCGCAGGGATCTGGCAGCAACTCGTGATAAAAGTTGTGTGTACATGGCACCAGAGAACTACACACAGATGATCATGCAGTTAGAACAGCAACAACAAGAGATCGGTCAGATGTTGACTCACATGAAGGCTCTGAAGGAGGAGATGGATAAGAAAGAGGACCTATGTAACCAACTGAATATATCCCTGGACAGTTGCAACCAGAAAATGGCAGCCACATCCAGTGAGCTAGAAAAGACACAAGATAAGTTATATGACAAATCAATGAAATTGCGAGTCACTGTAAATAGATGTGCAGAGATAGAACATCTGATTGAGAAGCATGTACATACAGAACACAGACTGACCACACAGGCTGAGTCTCTCCTTGCAGTAATTGACATGGTATCGTCCGACAAAGGGAAGTTTCATGATAATCTTGCTCGTAAAATGTTTGTGGAAGATGTCAAACAAGAAGCAAGTAAAAAATTCCACCTGAAATTCTTGCAGCACGCCGCTTGTATGGAGGACAGTCTAAATGGATTCGTCCAGGATTTAGTGACGTTCTGTTCCGGATTGCAGACAAGCATGGGTGTACATCTCAAGAAAAGAAACGATGAGTTGACGTCACTTAGTAATGAAATCTCTTCACTGATAGACAGTCAAACATTTCTGACGTCACTTAGTAATGAAATCTCTTCACTGATAGACAGTCAAACATTTCTGATTCAGGAACTGGAGATGATGACATCCAACAAGGTACAAAATGATCAGCAGTGGATCAACCAGTACCTCACTTCAGTGCATTCGACATCAGATGGCGAGATCATTAATCTGCATCGGTTACTTGCAGACACATTCCTTGTTCCGATGCGTAATTTGGCTCATCAGCTTCACCTTCAGGAGGCTGAAAACCAGGCATTGAATCAAATGATTGTTAGCCAGACTCAGCGGAAGTTGGAAGCTTTGGAAAACTTTGAACTTGAACAAAGTGATGGCTTTTCAAAACTTCGAAGCAATATATTCTTCCTTACCAAGGAACAGCAGCAGCCTTTGGAGAACTCACAAGAAGTATATCATGGCATGGACAAGACACTGAGTAGGTACAAGCAGACTCTCCTAACAGAGGTTCAGCAGTTAAAATGCTTGGCAGATCGCATTCTGGGCATCAATGTAGATTTTGAGAACAAGTGCAGTGACAAAAAGAATGTATGTATATATGTATGTATGTATGTATGTATGTACTATGTATGTGTGTGTGTCTGTCTGTGTGAGTGTGTATGTATGTATGTATGTATTATGTATGTACGTATTATGTATGTATGTATGTATTATGTATGTATGTATTATATGTATGTATGTAATATGTATGTATGTATGTATGTATGTATGTATGTATGTGTGTATGTATGTATTATGTATGTATATACGTAGGTACGTATGTAGGTATGTATGTATGTGTACGTATGTATCTATGTGTGTATGTAATTATGTATTATGTATGTATGTATTTTTAACTAGACTATATTTATTACTATAAGAGCAGGCTCCATTACAGTGCGTAATACTACATGCTAGGTTATGTTTTGTTCACATTTATATGGTTATTTGTTGTGTTGTTTTCTTGTTCTTGGTTGTTTGAGCTTTTGTATTTAAATATTTATTCACTAATTCAAGTATCACTGCAGTTTTTCGAACTCTATAGAGTTAGCAAAATTTGTAAATTGCTTTAAATATTTGTTCACTAATTTACGTTTTCCGCACTGGCCAGTCCTCTTCTCTCGATGTGTAGGCTATTAGTTTTTCATTTTCTTTGCCAAGTATTTCACAGTCGTATAGGAGATGGTCCGTTGTCTGTCTCCATGTTTGCAGAAATACTCTGGTGACTGGATTATCTTGAAGCGGTGTAGGTAGGCCATAGTTTTCCCGTGCGCAGTTAGCATCGCCGTGAGGTTCGGGGATAGTCTCAGTTTCATTTTTAATTTTAACGTGACGTTGGTTGCCCGTCCTTGTGTAGTAAAGTCCCATTGTAGCTGCCACCTTGCTATTCTCTTTTCTGATACTTGTCTCGCTATTTCGCTTATCGCAATTTTGTTATAGCGTATTTCGCGTTTTTATTGTCTCTTTGGCAATTGTCTCTTTGGTAATTTTATCTGCCTGTTCGTTTCCGCTGTTGCCAGCATCAGCCGTTATCCATGTAAATTCTATACGCCAGTTTTCTTTCTCCAAGTCTATTGTCTTTCTCCTAATTTCTTCTATTAGGTGTTTTCTATTTTTAGCGTTTTTGAGAGAGAATGTGGTTATCTTACTGTCTGTAAATACCTTGACTGTTCGTGGGGTGTTGTTATCTAGTTTTATTGTCTCAAATGCGTGTAATGCTTTGAGTATTGCTGTCTGCTCAGCTTGATTGTTTGAGCACCTGTTGTTTAGTTTGTGTTTGATTTGATAAGGTAGTTTGTTAATTACGTATATGGCGATCCCCGAGCAGACTCCTTGTTCAGTCTCGCTTCCGTCTGTATATGTGTTTATTGTGTGTTCCATAGTTTCGTTTTGTTCAGTGATTCTTACTTTTTCAGCCGGGTGGGTCTAATCTTGATGTTCTGTTTCGTGGTCCAGTAATTGGTTCTGCATGTCCTTAGTAATTCTGTATAGATTAACCGCCTCTTCGGTCTTTAGTTCTACCGGTGCATTGCCAGTAAGGATGTAGAATGCGTCATTGGATGTAGTACAGTTGGCCTTGGCTGTCTTGATGTTCATCACCCGTTGTACACTACTGTATAGGGTCCTGTTGCAGTTCTTTTCCATGGCTCTGACTCATACTGGTGCGCCATACAACATCAGCGGTGGTATGGCTCCTTTGTAAATGGTATTGAGCGCTTTTTGCTTGAATCCCCAGTTTAGTTTTGCTAATTTTGCTAAAGTGTGTATTAACTGGGTACATTTGTTTGTTGTGGAAATAATATGTTCTCTAAAGTTTAGTGCCTACACGCAGGAAGTTAATTTAAAAGTTTTATAATTCTCAATTTATTTCACCTACGTTTCTGTTTCGGCCCTGATGTATGCACAGGAAATTTCAGTGTGAAGATTTGTGGAGTTACGCCTTTGCCTGGTAGTGTCAGAAAAATCATCTTACTTCACACGCACACCATACTTTCTCAAAACTTCACTAACAAAATTTTCTTCACAACAGTCGCAGTTCACACGCGACATTTTAGCTGCGCCCCCTTCACGAACCGAGACTGACCAAACTTTGTTGAGTGCTGTGGAGTCTACCGACTAGCGTCATCATTTCCAGCATATTTTACGAGGGGGAATCGAGTCTACACATTTTCTTATTTCGTCAAGGAAAGAATAACTAAAACAGAGATATTTCAGCGGTTGTCTAAAAATGCATAAAATTCCATTGCCTAAATAAATTATGCAGTCGATTGACGCCCTAGCTTCTTCACTCTCGCTGTCTCAAACCATTTCAGATATCCGGTTTGGGAACAGGAACCCGGCTGTCTTATGCACAAACATTGCAGAGTGCTGACTCAGAAATTAACATTCAGTCCAGCTTATTATTATGAATTTGGAACAATTAGTAACGCACTGCAATGCCATATCATTTCAGCTGGTTTATCGCTCTAATATTTACAGATCAGTCTATTTATTTCTATATATCAAACTGCAGTTGGAATTGTAACACAAACGGAATTTGCGAATGAAGCTTTCCACTTAGGGAACAATCATTATCTCACTGAACTGCCAGGAATTACTTATATTTATTTGTACGAGCTAACTTATGCATCCTGTTTATCTTAGATTTCAAACCCGAATAGGCAGAAACTGAACTGAAATGTAACACTGGCATGTGAGAAAAATTAGCACTGGCATTTTATCATATACAGACAGTTGATACTTAGTCCCTTTTAGCAGTAATATATCCTGCGCCGGTCGAAATAATATGTGTCCGTGTTGTGGCTACAGGATCTAAAACTGTAAAGTATATCAGTCAATGTTTCGTTTGTTTTTGGTGACGAGCGGGATACACAGGAAGAAAATTCTTATACGAAGCACGCCTTCTTGAAGAGACTTCCACTAATAGCAAAGTTTGGCCGATTGAATGAGGCTTCACAGTGTGTGGGGGGTCGAACTGACTGGTTCGACGGAATTCAATCCACTGCAAAACGCCTCTTTAGAAGGAAGTGAGTCTGTTGCTTAGTATAAAAACAAACAGACGAGGTTTCAAAAATTACAGGGTGCCTAGAAACTGCTATTCATGACGTACATATGTACATAATTGGGTAAATTGGCCGGAGCGCGAATCTGACACGAAACATTGTATAATGGGGAGATAACGTGTGGGGCTATAATACTAAGCCTGTACATGACTGTGCGGAGCATTTAAATGGCCGCAGCGCACCCGTTTGGTGCGTTCGTAGGATACCGATTTAAAAGGATCGGTTGCGTTCGTCGGATAAAGGCTAACATAGAGTTATATTGCAAATTCCAGTAGCCTGGAGCGCTGCATGACCCTTGCGGGCATCCTCTAATTAGCTCTTTCTCCATTCTTATGCTGTTCGTTGCCAAAATCGCTGTACGCTGTGTCAAGTAGCTCTTTGTAAGTTTGTAGAGATTTTTGGGGCTTCCGCAGTCTCTCATTTCTTTCAGGATCGCGGGCCACCAGGCTGCATCAAAAACGCCTTGTAAGTCAAGACTCACCAGCGCTATGAGGTCTCCTGCGGCCAGGCTGTCTTGTACAAATTCTTTAACTACCATAGCCGCGTCGATAGTACTTTTTTGAGGTCTAAAGCCGAACTGGTTTTTGTTCATGTGTCCTCGTGAGTACAAGTGGTGGTTGATTCTATTGATCAATAAATTTTCCAGCACCTTCCCACCTGTGTCCAGTAGAGTTATGGGCGGAATTTAGATGCTTATTCACTTGCTGTCTTCCCTGGTTTAGTTATTGGTATTACCAACGCTTTTTCTACCTCTGCGGGAATGTTCCTTTACTGAGACATCAATTGTATATGACTGTCATACACCTGGGTAAGATTTCTTCCACACTCATATAGACTTCACTTGGTATGCCGTCCTCTTCTGGTGCCTTATTTTTACCCATGCTCAGTACCACATTCTTAACTTCCTGTACGGTAAACTTCATGTCGTCGTCCGTATCGATGTCCTCTTCTGCTAGTGCGCGGATGTTTTCCTGCAATTCCATTTCGTCCGCTTGGTTATCTTCTAGTGTGAGGATCTGTAGCATGCATTGAATAGTTTCTTGGAGATTTGTTGTTAGTGTACCATCTTTTTGTTTTAGTGTAGTTTGAGGTGCAGCCCGCTTATCTCTACCTGCCAGTATCCTATATATTCCGCTCCATGGATTAGTTATCGAGGTCATAGTGCAATACTCATTCCAGATGTATATCTTTCTTTCCTGATGGCTGCAGCGTACTCTGCTTTTGTGGCCAGATATTGTTCTTTCCGGTGGTCACGTAGGTCGTTATTGTCTTTCGGCCGTTGACACTTCCGTCGCTGTGCGTTTACCTTTTCCCTCAAGATTGTAAGGTTTTGCTTCCACCAGGGGACAGAATTGTTCGGTGTTGCCTTCTGTGATATGTTCCTTATTCTGAAGGAGGTCCTGCAGGCTGATTCTAGGGCCTCCTGGGATTTTTCATTACTGTTTCCATGCATGGTGCTGTAGCTACTCTCTGGCTAAGGTGTTCATCTAGTCTCCCTATTCAACCTCTTTCCTTGTTCATTCCGATTAGAAGCTGCTCCATGATTTGTATGAGGCTAACTTGAAAATTCCCAATGTCCCTCTGCTCCACTCTGTATCTCACCCCTCCCTTGTTGTTTCCCGTCGGTTGAGTTATGACGTTCGCATAACCGAGACCGTATTTTATAATGTTGTGATCTGAGCAGCTCACTTGATCGTGTATTGTCCACCCACTTATGAGGCCGATCCCCTGGTTATTTAGGATCGTCAAGTCGATGTTGCTAGCGCCGCCCCTGGTCCAGAACGCTGTGCGTCAGCTTTCTTCGTTGGCGATATGTAGTTTTCTGCTTATTAAAAATTCTGCCATTGCCTTTCCCCCTTCGTTGGTCAGGACGTCATGCTATGAGGTGGATCTAGCATTGTGTCTACTGCGAATACAATTCCTACACTATTTGCATGAATTATTATTGTTCGCATCTTTTGTAAATCGTAGTCGATCAGTCGGTTGATGTCAAAGTACATGCTACCAATTAATAGCGTGGCGTTGCCAACCTTTGTTTCCAGTACCACCGTATCTTCGTCTGAAAGCTGGGTTATTTTTATTGTGTCTATTTGTTTATTATGAATTACTATAGCTGCCCGTTTCCTTCTTGCCCCCGACGTGTAGATTGTAAGAGATTTTGGTAGGCCCGCTAATTTATTTCCTATTGTATATGTTCTTGTATACACAAGATGTCTATTCCTTCCCCTTGCGTTATTTTCAAAAGACTATCTGTAGCTAATCTAGAATGCTGTAGGTTTATTTGTAAGCATTTGAGCCGTGCGTTTATTTTGGCCGTTTTTTTATTTGCTTAGCAGTATCATTAGCCATCGTCCAGCAGTCTATTATTATTCCGTGTAGTAGGTCCCTGTCACCACGGCATGGCGCTTCCTCAGGTTGCGGATAGAGGAACGGCCTCCAATAAGGACGGTAGCTGCGAAAAAATTGAATAAGCAGTCGCGGACAGTCGACGAGGGGTGGTCCTCCAGCTTGTGGTTGGGCGAGGTGCTAACAACCCTTCCCTGTAAAAAACGTATGTTAAGAAACGTTCACAGGTGGGATGCTTGCTCTGGAGACAAAACAATCCGGAGGTAAACTACTCTCCAACTCGGATCTCCGGGGGGAGTGTTTCCAGGGGAAGCATCGCGCAGCAGGCAAAGAGGGATGAAAATAGGGACTTGGAGTGTTAGGAGTCTGTATAGGGCATGGTCATTTAAGGCAGCAGTGACGGAATTAGTGAAGTATAAATTAGATGTAGTAGGTGTACAGGAGGTCAGGTGGGACAAAGGGGGCACAGTAAGAGCAGGAGATTATGGTTTTTTCTACGGGAAAGGAAATAAAAATCATCAATTGGGAACAGGCTTTTTTATACACCGTAGAATAGTATCAGCAGTGAAGAGAGTAGAGTTTGTTAGCGATAGGTTGTCATATATAGTGCTGAGAGGTCGCTGGCATAATATTATTGTTGTAAATGTGCATGCACGAAGTGAGGAAAAAAGTGATGAGGCAAAAGATAGTTTTTATGAGGAATTAGAGCAGGTATTCGATCAATTCTCAAAATATCATATGAAAATCTTACTAGGAGATTTAATGCAAAAGTAGGGAGAAAGAGTATTTTCAAGCCAACAATTGGGCAGGAGAATCTCCATTAGGATAGTAATGATAATGCGGATAGACTAGTTAACTTCGCCACATCACAAAATCTGGTGGTTAAGAGCACGATGTTCCCTCACCGGAACATTCATAAATACACTTGGACCTACCCTGAAGGTAAGACTCACAACCAGATTGACCAAGTATTGATAGATAGGAGATGGCATTAGAGTGTACTGGATGTGCGAAGTTTTAGGGGAGCTGATTGTGATACAGATCACTATCTAGTGACTGCAAAGGTTAGGGAAATATTAGCAGTGGGCAAACAGGCCGCACAGATGTTTGAAAGCCTAAGATTTAACTTGAGCAAGCTAAATGAGCCAGATGTTAGGGAACAGAATCAGATTGAGATTAAAAACAGGTTTGCAGCTTTGGAGAACTCGGACGATGACGAGGACGTAAATAGGACTTGGGAAAACATTAAACAGAATATACAAACGTCAGCGAAAAAGTCTGGATTTGGAAGAATTTAAGTAGAATAAACCCTGGTTTGATGAAGAATGTTTAGGTTCTTTTTTTGGATCAAAGGAAGCGGGCTAAAATTCAGTGGATACAGGATCCAAGCCAAAGCAATGTAGATGATTTGAACAAGGTAAGGCGGGGAGTTAGCGAGGATTTCAGGAAAAAAAGAAGGCATATTTGAGAGCTAAAATTGATGAACTTGAAATTAACAATAAGACTCAAAACATTAGGGACTTATATAGGGACATCAGTGACTAAGATGGGGTACCAGCCTAGATGTAATATAGTAAACGATGAGAAAGACGACTTGGTTGCAGACTTCCACAGTATTGTGGCTAGGTGGAGGAAATATTTCTCCTAGCTATTCAACGTGCATGGGGTTAAGAATGTTGGGCAGGCAGAAATACACACAGCAGAACCACTA
>Ga0123352_10012174_pt1 | contig 13585 bp, 7 predicted proteins | sample TergutLab28metaG_FD_89700 | JGI IMG/M metagenome (GOLD analysis project Ga0123352, IMG submission 89700) | Labiotermes labralis P1 segment gut microbial communities from Petit-Saut dam, French Guiana - Lab288 P1 | ecosystem: Host-associated > Arthropoda: Insects > Digestive system > Gut ...
ATATATATATATACTCTATATTTTTCCCGTACATATTTATTGTTATTGTGGGAAGTATATAATTAAGCATTCAACGTATTGTATATCATTTCTAGGGCTCTAACAAACTGCCAATAAGATTGTGTTCAAATCTACTGCTATTACCTTCTCCATTTACTCAAACAAATGTTTAGCAAATTTTGATGAAATTTCAGAAAATAAAGCTGTTGAAAAATTTAAATATTTAATCTTTAGCCTTTAATTGACCAATATTGTGAGGCCCAAAGTTATTCTGAGCTTTACATAAAGATTAATTTCCTATCTCACTGAAATTAGTCCGTGTTTATAGGAAAGATCAGTCAGCTAATTTTACGGATAAAAGAGGAACAACTGAATTACTTGTAACTGAAAAAATATATATTGCCAAAAATTTGCTATATATATATATACACTTATTACTACCCTTTTATGTGGACCGCGGTAGCACAGTGGTTAAGGTGCTGTGCTACAAATCTGAAGGTCGCTGGTTCGATCGCAGCTGGTGTCAGTGTATTTTTCACTGACATAAAATCCTCCCGATCGCACTATGGCCCTGGGGTCGACTCAGCCTCTAACAGAAATGAGTACCTGGAGTATTTCCTGGAGTAAAGGCGGCCGGTGCGTAAGGCTGACAACCTACCACCATCCTGCGCCCTTGTCACGAAATCTGGGAACCTTAACTTCCTGGAACCCTCTGGGCCTGTCCAGGCCTGTAATGGGACTGCTTTACATTTTTTACTTCCCTTTTATAAAAATTCTGAGCGAAAATTGTATTTACAAGTAACGATGTTTGGACTGAGATCTTATTGTTACGGTGCGTGTTTGGGTGTGCCTTAATTTCTAAATATATATTTTAAACTATCAATATATTTAACTCACATCTTAAATACAATTTACTATCACTACCCTTTCAAGGAACAACTGGTGACTCTTCATAAGTTAAAACATGCAGTACATTATTGAAACTAAACATTTCCGATGGATCCTCTTATTTTACTTGTATTATATATCACAAAGGCATGTTTCGGCCAAAATTGAGTTAACTGAGAAAATATAAATCTCTTTATTTTCAGAATTGAAAGGAAAAAATAAGTATATTTTGTGGGTAAAATATTCAAATTTTTAAATAAATTTTTTGAGACACGCACTTATCTGTGGGCTGTAAACGTGATAAACGTGATAAACATGATAAGCGTGATAAGATGTAACAACAAGTAGAGCTGTGTGTAATTTGTGACTTACGTTTATGTTTGTTGTTAAAGTAAAGCGCTTTATTCAAAGTAACATTCTGGCATATTATTTGTTACTTGAATGTAAAGATACTGAGACAAACTTAGCAGTAAATAATTGGACCTTACAGGCACTGGAGTTAAAATATTTCATTAGGATGACAAACCAAATTTTTTTTTTTGCGGAATATTAGTACTAAAAAGATTGGGAAGGAATAGGTCAGTAATTTAAATTATAAAATTTTAGACACTCTAAATAAATGTTTCTACTTCTTTGAATATACGGAACTTCAGACTATACATAGAAATAATAAAATTCGTACCGAAAGAAAGAAGGTCCCTCGTACTGTACGCTGGTCAGAACAAACTGCTGGAAGGCGGAAGAAAAAGAATTTGAATGTCCAAATTTTGACCTCGACGATGCTGATAAATTGTTGCTCACGATGATTTTAGAAACATACTATTTTGTGCCAGTTACGGAACAATCATTTTTCGAATAAGTGGATGGGTATGAGAAGACCGACATATTGTCAAGCACATTCACCTGATCTTATATATATATTTTTTTTCGTCTACGAGTTTATCTTTGCCGAAGTAGGGAAATTCTTTTCCTTCCTTTTCCTTTTCCTTCCTTACGTCAATTTAAAAAAAGAATAAATGAATCTCAGTTACATTCATAAAGACAAACAAACAAACAAACGCGTGTAAGCGAAATGAAGTGATTTATGGGCTTAAAGTACATGGAAATATCCAAAATTGCACCACGTCCTGCCGTACACCCTGTCAAGTCAGAACAAGAAGTAAAATGCAATAGGTGTGGGTGAGTGAGTCACGCTTGTTTAATTTTTGCGGATTTCTGTGGTTACTTGGTTACTGTGGTTACGATAGAGATGTGTTTACAAAAGCGACATAGCCAGAGGTGTCACAAATATCAAGTTACTACAGTTACAATATTGAATAACGGACAGACGTAAATTTGAAATTGGCATCCTCAGAAATTATTCTTCTTTTATTTCGGAAAGAACTAGTAACGATTGGTTGAAGATAGGATAAGCTGCGTGAACATTAATCTTAAGTATGGCTTCAGTGTATAGTATTAATGGAATACAGCAAGGTAGTATTTGTATACGAGAAACAGAATTAAATATAAAGCTAACACACGTGAACACGACACGTGTTATTGTAGTTTTATATTCTTTATCTGTGAACATTTAACATCGCTGTCATTACCTCCAACGCTATCATGAACTTCGTACAGTATTGTTCTAAATGGCACAACAGCACAACAACACAACGGCACAACAGCACAACGGCACAACGGCACAAGAGCACAACAGTACAATAGCACAACGGCACAACAGCACAACGGCACAAGAGCACAACAGCACAAAGGCACAACGGCACAACAGCATAACGGCACAACAATGGCACAACGGCACAACAGCACAACACCACAACACCACAACAGCACAACGGCACAACAGCACAATAGCACAACTCAGGCCTAGGCCTCCTCACTGTTCAAAATCCCAGGCTACACACACTCGGTAGAATTTCTCTGAATGAGTGATTTCCTAGTCAAAGAGGTCGCTATCTACACAGCAAAAAAAATAACACAAGAAAGAAAGAGCAAACCTTCCAGCGGTATTCGAACTCACATTCCCGGAAATCAAACGGCTTCAGACCTGAGTCTTGAGAAAGTACGGTCACCGGTATCGGCCACATTTAGTAGTTAATTGGTACGTATTTGAATAGAAACTATCGCGATGTAATGAAAATACCCTATTGGAGATATCATGGAAGGAATGCGAATCCATAACATCCTCTGTCATTAATCCAGTCTTCTGAAGGATTTAAAAAATAATCCACCGAAAAGTGATGGAGAGCTATCAGTTCTGCTACGACATTTGCGTTGTTCTTGTGTTAGTAGAACGTGATGATATAATTTTGCGTGAACAAACTCATTTTTTAACTCCCAGTCCAATTCATTCCACAGACACTAACCTGCACGTGGCCCGCACACCCGTGCAGTGTAATGACACCAGTAAGTGACAAACGATATCGGTCAGATAAAATAATGACATTGTCCAATGTAACGCTCTTCACGCTACCATACTGACACCTGTTAGAACACCGCAAGGCAATTGTCCAGGAAGTGAGAAGCATTTTTCTCAAGAAATTTCCGTGCGTTTGATAATTTGCTGCATTCCATCTGGTTTATGAGGTGATATTAGATTTCTTATTGGTGTTCTTGTTGAAGTGCTGCTGTTAATCGACACGGCCCCGTCAAAGAGTGTTCAGCATACTAGAAACATCAACAAGTACCCATATCTATGTCTGTTTTAGATTGGAAATGTTACAAAGTGACAGTATTTATTTGTCGAATGCAGGCTGTACCCACATCATGGACAGACATTACGTCGAGGATTACACTTCATGATCCGTGATGAACTTCGAAATTAGTACTTCACTTACGAAAAGAGAATTATTCTAACAAACACGATCATTGTAAACTTTCCCTTTTTTAATGACACTACTTACTCAATTTTGGTACGTAGTTTGAGTTGAATAATTACTTCGTCAACATTTTGGAGCAGATATATAAACTTTACGTGAAGACCAAAGTACCTTTCAAAATACGACTACTATATCTCTTTGTCGAGAGATGTTTCTCTAACCTATATATAGAGAGCCACTTCCTACTTCACGTACGTAAGTTTACGTACGTGAAGTAGGAAGTGCGTAAGTACGAGGGTCTGGGCGTTCCGCTGTTTGTCGACCACATCAGAGCCCTGACCGACAGCTTTGACTCAAAGGTAGCTGATGTGGGGAACCCCCGTAGTACGGCAACTCGGCAGATACTTCCGCTGACCGAGGGTTGACCCATTCGCTTGACGCGAAAGCCAAGGGCGGTAGGGGACAGCAAACCAGTCGAGGCCGTCGCCCGCGATGGCCAAGTCGACTAAACGAATCGCGCTCGACTCTGATCAGCCGAGAGCCCTTCGGTTACCCTGAATGAGGTTTTCCGTGATTTTTTTTTATTTGTAAGGCAAATGCCAGAGTATTCGATACAAAATCGGGGCACGGCCGCACTTCCCTCCTCCAGGCGCTGCGGCTTCACCTAAGCGCCTGACAAACGTCGCATAACTCCAGTTTGCGACAGAGCCAGTCTGGGCTCGGAACCCAGACAGCCAACCAACCAAAGTTTATTACTCCCATACTTAGTCCAGGGCAACCTAGGCCCCAATCTTTGACAAAATCAGTCAAGGCCCTCAGCCTGACTTCAAAATTGTTAGCGTAAACATAACCCTCTGTTAGAGTTTAGGTGTTTGTTACTGAGCCCAGCTATGCGGTCAAAGGCAGGAATGGCTAACAGACAGGGGGACGTCGACTTGCGCTTGGCGCAAGTCTCCGCCCCCAGTTAACACTTTGGCTTGGCTTAGCTTGGCTTGGCTTAGCTTGGCTTGGCTTAGCTTGGCTTGGCTTAGCTTGGCTTGGCTTGGCTTGGCTTGGCTTGGCTTGTCTTCACACAGAATATTACGTGTACATTTTAAAGACAACTTATTAATATTCTGTAGGGAAATAATTGCTGTTTGAGAGTAAGTCATCGTAACATTAACAAGTTTGAGCAGCAAAATGCAAAGATGCCGATTGCCGTTAGATGTGGTGTATGTAATTGTTAGTGAACTTTAAAAGGCACTGATAAGTGGGTTCCTACAACCAAGTTGCAGATGGAGGAAAGGCCTCCAATATTGAGGGTAGCTGCAAATATACTGAATAAGAAGTCGCGGTCAGCAGATAAGTTGTGGTCCTCCAGCTAGGGGGTAGGGCCAGGTGCTAACAACTTCTCACCGTAAAAATGTATCATGTTGCGAAAGTCACAGTTTAAGCCTCGGACTTGAACTGATTATTTAGTGCAAAATAAGCAACGAAAATTTGACATGAGATTTGGTCCGTGGAATGTTGGAGACTGTATAGGACAGTTTAACTTACAGAAGCAGCCAGGGAATTAGCAAGATACAAATTAGATTTAGTGGGTGTGCAGGAGGTTAGGTGGGACAAAGGAGCCACGTTAAGAGCAGGGGATTATAATTTTTTGTATGGAAAAGGAAACGAAAATTATCAATTGGGAACGGGATATTTTTACATCACAGAAAAATATAAGCAGTTAAGAGAGTATAGTTTGTTAGCGGCAGGATGTTATATATTGTTCTGAGAGGTCGCTGGTGTACTATCATTGTTTTGAATGTGCATGCACTATGTGAGAAAAAATGTGATGTTTCAAAAGACAGTTTTATGAGGATTTAGAGCAGGTATTTTTTTATCATTTTCCTAAGTACCATATGAAAATTCTATTAGGAGATTTTAATGCAAAAGTGGGGAGAGAGAATATTTTCAAACCGACAATTGGGAATGAGAGTCTGCATCAGGATAGTAATGATAATGGTGTTAGAATAGTAAATTTTGTCACATCAAAAAATCTACTTGTCAAGAGCACGATGTTCCCACACCGAAACCTTCATAAGCATACCTGGGCATCTTCTGATGGGAAGACTCACAACCAGACTGATCGCATGTTGATAGATAGGAGATGACAGTCGAGTATAATAGATGTACGAAGTTTCAGGGGAGCTGACTGTGATACTGATCAATATCTTGTGGTTGCAAGAATTAGGGAAATATTGGCAGTAAGTGAACAAGCAGCACAGAAGTGTGATGGAGAAAGATTTAATCTCAGGAAGCTAAATGAGCTGGAAGTTAGGAAACCATGTCAAATTGAGATTTAAAACAGGTTTGCAACTTTGGAGAACTGAAGTGTTAGCAAGGGCATTAATAGGGCTTGGGAGATAGTTAAAGGAAATATCAAAGCCTAAACTAAAAAGAGTCAACATATGTACGAATTGAAGCAACATAAACCATGGTTGTTTAGTTATTTAGATCAAAGAAAGCAGGCTAAAATGCAGTGAGTACAGTATCGAAACCAAAGCAGTGAACAGTGCATGATGTTAAAATAACAACATTTCAGGAGCAAAAAGAAGGCACATCTGAAAGCTAGAATTGAGGAATTTGATACTAAGAGTGAAACCAAAAATATAAGGGACTCGTATTGGGCCATCAATGATTTTAAGAAGGGTTACCACCCAGGAACTACTATAGTAAAGAATGAGATGCGTTTTTGGTTGCGGACTCCCACAGTATTTTGGCTAGTTAGAGGAACAATTTCTCTCAGCTATTGAATGTACATGGGTTTAGGCAGACAGAAATAAAAGCAGCAGAAATATTAGTGCCTGATTCAAATGCCTTTGAGGTTTAGTTGGCTATTGACAAGCTAAAATGTCACAAATAACTAGTTATTGATCAAATCCCAGCAGAATTGATTAAGGTAGGGGATAAGAAAATTTGCTCTGAGATCCACAAACTTTTTATTTCTGTTTGGAATAAGATTAAATTGCATGAGGAGTGGAAGGAATCGGTCATTGTACCTATCTATAAGAAGGGCGATAAAACAGGTTTTAGTAATTACAGGGGCATATCACTTTTGCCAAGTACGTACAAAATTTTATCCAACATTCTGCTCCAAAGGTTAACTCCATATACAGATGAAATTATTGGGGATCATCAATGTGGATTTCTAGGCAACAGGTCGACTACTGATCATATATTCTGCATTCGTCAAATACTTGAGAATAAAAGAAAATACAACGAAGCTGGGCATCAGGTCTTTATAGACTTCAAGAAAGCTTATGATCCGTTAGATGAGAGGACTTGTATAATATTCTCATATGGTATTCCCCTGAAACTGGTAAGGTTAATAAAATGTGTCTGAAGGAAACGTATAGCAGAGTCCGCGCAGGCAAGAATTTGACATGTTTCCTATAAGGAATGGTTTGAAACAAGGAGATGTTCTGTCGCAATTACATTTTCAACTTTCTTTTAGAGTACGCCAATAGGAGGGTACAGGTAAAGCAGGATGGCTTGAAATTAAATGGGCCACATCAGCTTCTGGTTTATGCTGATGATGTTAATATGTTGGGAGGAATCGTACATACTATATAGGAAGCAGCAGAAGCTTTAGTAGTGGCAGGTAGAGAGGTTGAGGTTATTTGAAAAAAGGGTGTTGAGGAGAATATTTGGACCTAAGAGGGACGAAGTAACAAGAAGTGGAGAAAGACATGTAATGAGGAGGTTAATGATCTGTACTTCTCACCCAATATTGTTCGATTTATGAAATCGAGATTTAGATGGGCGGGGCATGTAGCACCATGGGGAGAGTAGAGGCTCATACAGGGTTTTTTTGGGGAAACCTGAGGTAAAGAGGCCTCTTGGGAGACCAAGGCGTAGATGGAAAAATAATATTAACATAGATTTTCAGGAATTGGTATTTGAGTGTATGTACTGGGTCGCGCTGTCTTGGGATAGGAACAAGTAGCGGGCAGTTTTGAATGTGGTAATGAACATTAGGGTTTCAGGAATTGCGGGCAATTTCTTAACTGGTCGAAAACCGGTTAGCTTTTAAAGAAGGAGTCTGCTCCATGAAGTAATTAAGTGAGTAAGTAAGTTCTTTAAAGTAATATGAAAAAGTAATTAGTGAATTTTAATTTACTCATATCATGTGAATTAGGCTGCATGCTTGGATACAAGGAAAAATTTTTCAACAATATTCTCAAAATTATATAATTCAGGAAAATTTTTATTAGGCCCCACTTGCAAATCCAGGTACTTCCTTTTTAAAATGAACACGAGGAAATATACTGGCCTGGAAGAACTTACAGCTGGCCATACCCATTTCATCCCATCGGATCCGTCGGTAACACATTCAAATGCCAACAAATAGAATCCAGTTAATTTTCTACAAAATATTATTTATTTTAGAATTTTTCTTCATCACAGTTTGCTTGCGGAAATCAGTCTAATAACGTTGGCTTTTTAGATTATTCATGAGTAATTAATTGGAAAGATTTTGGAAGGATCTGTTGGCCATTTAACTTGAGGGGTATTCCAATAGTTGCTAGGATAGATTGAAGAATAACGCTGAGAACAGAATGGACAGTAATTCGTCCGAAGTTCGAAAATGGTTTCTCAATATTATGGGTCATGTTTTCTTACATTACAACATGGGCAATGAGTAGAACTAGCGAAATTTTGAGAATGGAGCAAGCGACAGTAGTGCCACTTACTTTATTACATTCGATCTACGTGTGGGAAAAAGTAAGAATAAAGTAACTTTTTTGGTGTGTGTTATAATAACATGGCGTCCTTGTATTTTGTAAGTTTTTGTATTTCATGGAGATACTTCGTGAATCCTTGGAGTAATGTTTGTGATAACTTACACAAATGTCATAAAAATATTTTTTAATGTACGTTTTATGAAATAGTGTTTCTACTTTATCTGAGCTACAAGCCGGAAGGCCGCGGTTTCGATTTCCTATGGTGCCATTTGTATTTTGTATTGGCTTATTACTTCCGGCTGCACTATGAAATTGGAATCGACCCAGCTTCTAAAAGAAATGAGTATCAGGAATATTTTACGGTACATGAAGGCGGCCAGTGAGTACGGTCGACAATCTTATCACCTTCAAACGCCTATTTTCTTGAAATCTGGGAACCTCAGCCCTCTGGAAACCTCAGTGACTCTCCATGCCTTTGTAGGGAAATTGCACATTTTTTCTACTCCTCCAGTTACACGCAGTTTTGACGCTTAATTTTGCCGTAAGGGTCGACGAATTTAACGACATATTAGACATAAGCAGTCCTAAACGCTTAAATATTACAGCAGTATTAGTTCTAACAAAATTTAGGAATAGTCGCCTGCGAATTTCGAGATTAGTTTTTATGAATTCTCTTTAGAAATTCGCTTGAAATGACGTTATGTTTTTGTTTTATGTAAGTTAGATGTTGAATATTTAAGCACAGTAAAAGGGAATCCCATTTTTAGTATTGATGTAACACACAAAGCAATTTTCAATCTGAAATTTCTTGCTTAAGACAAGGAATATCCCTAATGTATGAATATAAATTTTAGAACATAATTTTTTAAAAACAAGTAATATAAATTTGCAGTGAAATTAAACACTTGCAGTTGTTTTGTGCAGCATCTACAGAAAGAAATTAGAAAACTAAAATATTTCCGAATTTCTTTCGATTTAGATCGGATTAATAGTAATCTATAATACGTGGGATCAGGGTAGAAAATCATCTTATTAGGTGGAATGTGTGGGCAGTAATTCCATAGAAAAGACACATGTCATTTATCTGTGTGTGTGTGTGTGTGTGTGTATGTATATATATATGTATGTATGTATGTGTGTATATATATGTGTGTATGTATGTATGTATGAATGTATGTATGTATGTATATATATATATATATATATATATATATGGAAACACACAAATCTACTAGTCAGATTTCCGACTGAACACACATTCTCGCATATCTGAATGTACATTGCAACTTGTTGCACTTAATGTTTGTGAAACTTTCTTTCCGAAAATAATTCAATGACAGAAAATAAATTAACCTTCAGGAAGGTTTACAGAAAATTTTGCCTGTGTTTCTCACTTGACAGCTATTTACATGTGTTGTTCAGTTCACAAACATTATCACCTCGACTGTTTGCATAACTACTCAGGTTTGTGTAACCTTGCGGGTGACATTCATGTTTGCTAGAAAGTTGCAGAATTAAACAAGTACCCAGTTTCTTAGACATGCCAACTACAGGGATCGTTCTGTTGGAGATATGTATTATTTCTTCTGGTCCATCGTTACTTTCCTTCATCCGAAACCCAATCGGAGTAACGATACGCCTAGTCTGTCTGCTTTCTTCTGTGTCTGTGTTGTCCATTGGGGTCAGAAGCCTTGCGACGGGCCTATTGACCGTCCAAGAAATCTTAACAAATTTCCACAAAAAGTGTATGTAATCGGAGACAGTTGGGTGCAAGCAGTAACAAGCCATGTTTGTTGCAATACCAAAATTAGCACGTTCTGTGATCCTGCAGAATTTCCTTTAAAAATAGTGATGGATACTTCGCACGGAGTGGAAAATTAGCACGTTCTGTGATCCTGTAGAATTTCCTTTAAAAATAGTGATGGATACTTCGCACGGAGTGGAAAATTAGCACGTTCTGTGATTCTGTAGAATTTCCTTTAAAAATAGTGATGGATACTTCGCACGGAGTGGAAAATTAGCACGTTCTGTGATCCTGTAGAATTTCCTTTAAAAATAGTGATGGATACTTTGCACGGAGTGGAAAATTAGCACGTTCTGTGATCCTGTAGAATTTCCTTTAAATATAGTGATGGATACTTCGCACGGAGTGGAAAATTAGCACGTTCTGTGATCCTGTAGAATTTCCTTTAAAAATAGTGATGGATATTTCGCACGGAGTGGAAAATTAGCACGTTCTGAGATCCTGTAGAATTTCCTTTAAAAATAGTGATGGATACTTCGCACGGAGTGGAAAATTCATTTAGTGACTGCTGTCGTGTCAGCAGTTAGGAGATCTTTCATAAAATAAATACATTTTTAAAATTAATTTTTGTCTGTTCTTGACTACTCCAATAAGATAGAATCACTTAAAATAGATTAAACATTATATGCACTTTCTGTGTTACCGTCTTATGAAACATAATACGTTGTATTTTGACACACATTTAACCTTTTGGCGCCGGAATTATTTTTTTTAATTTTAGCACACCCTGTAAATAAAATGTGAATAATACAGGAACCAAATATATTAGAATTATGAAACAAACTGCATTTTGAAGAGAACAAAACGGAGAGTACATACCGTGTTTAAAATATTCGGTACCTATATTTGTTGAATAAATATATAAAATGCAACTTTAGAGGTTAGCTGTGCGGTACGACTACTATAGTTGACATTAGGCGTCAAAAGTTTAACCACGCACTGGTGTTACATCCTTTTACCTATTCCAAGTTTGAAGGAAGCAACACGCTACTTCGCCACCACAGTGCAATTGTAGCAGACAACGTGACTTCTCATACTAGAAGTCTATCCACTGAATAATGAAGGCCATGAAATCTCCTGCTCTAGCATAAACAGGTCATACCTTGTTTAATGTACGACTGCGTTTCGCCATCTTACTGTAATGGAACACGACATTAATGTACAGGGGGTTTAAAAATTATGTGAACAATTAGAAATTTATTGGTAATAAAATAACAATAACACAAAACTGGAGACACGACTTTTAACATTTTCTTTCCTCATCCTAGTACATTTCTGCACACATCAAGATGAAAAATTACTTCAGGCTAAATATTTTGCAAAATAACCCTCCCAGTTTTGCGATGGTCATTCGCGATCAATCATTAAAGTTGTTGAATGCTATAAGCATTTTCGGAAGGTAAAACTTACTTTCCAAATACCGCAGTCAGAACGGGTTGGTTGTGAGACGTGGACATTACGGAGTGTAGGAAGTAGAATCCTCTAGGTCGAAACATCTCTCAGGTAACTGCCTAGTCAAGAAGACTGACACTTCATTTTGATATGAAACCTCGACCACTACTCAAAATATCACGATAAATAGTCCAGTTAACTATTTTTTCCGAGTGAGAATATTCCGTACATAGCTAATGGTACAAAACAAAGTCTATATTCAGGGGTTTCCTTACCTGTTCAGCCAAGAACTGAGAACCTTCACTTATCCACAAAAAGAAGTTATATCTGTTGACTGTCTCACAAAGAGGAAATATTGCTGCTTCGCCGAAACAGGTTTTTGACATGCATAATTCATCTTCTGCAAAACACCGCATCGTGTTCACTCAGTATTTAAAACAAGGTGCACTGTTTTTGGTGATAAGTTTTGCAAAATTTGCGGTAGATAAGTTTGGAGAGTAAGGCTTTTTCATACAATTTTCCACACACTTTCCTGTGGTATGTTCAGCTTGCTGCCAGCCCGACCCGTTGGCTTCTTTTGATTTTACAGACAATCCTGTCGAAAATTATCTGCTACTTCCACACAGTCACGCGGTCGCCCTAGACACTTTCCCTTGCAGATGCAAATTGTGTACACAAATTTTCATATCACTTCTTCTTTATCGTAAATCTTCATTGAAAATTTGCCACAAGTTTCATTGAATGAATCTCAGACCAACAATACGCTCTCCATGTTTGAGTCTCCAACTTAAATCAGTGATGCATTCCAGCGGCAAGATGTTAAATTTCTTCTTACGTGAACTTAGGGAAAAAGTCTTGCGAATTGCTGTTCACATCGGAGTGCATACAAATTTTGTGTACCTCTTGATTACAAACAGTTACATTCATGTATTCATATTTATAATTTGTGATAAATCTGTATTATTAATTTTATTTCAGTCTATCTTAAGCCGAGTGTTATGCCCTTTATCTTGCACATTACGTAATAAATAACGACAGTTGGAACAAAACTACAGTTTTAAATGCTTCTGAATTTTCAGTATGCCCTGGGATATTAAAAGTAGGCATAAGGCCATTTCTTCTTGTTATCTAAAAGCAACAAGATGTAACGTGGAAAATAATTTGGATTTAAAAAGCATGGTTAATACGATTGTAGATCATTTGTTATAAATATCTTTTACCTCGTCAAATTTTCAGTAATCCACAGTCGAGTCAAGTCTATAAATACACGCAATTCTGCAGTAAGTTTACCGCCAAAATTATTAGATCTAAATGAATGTAAAATTGTTGAACAGTACTCAATTTTTGCAGATTCCAGTTTCAAGAAATATATTTTCAGCGGTTCTCACGTTGTTACCGAAATACACAAATGCGACAGGATGATTACAGCGGACATTCCACAAGGAAGCTAACGGGTCGGAATATTTCCTTTTTATTAAAACAGTTTACTTACGGGTTTTGAATTAAAGTCAGAATAAACATCCAATATGTTAATGAACAAGACTAACAGATTGGTCTTTGTAATGAAGACATAATTTGTTCTGTGTGACTTAGGAAATGGAGGATGCCGGCCAAGACCGACACAGGGCTCTAGAGTCGATATTATTTGGGCTATAGGATAGTTACCATTCTACATGGAGTTTACTAAATCATTGTTAACGTTATTTCCTGCCTAGAAAATAACCTGCAACTTCAAGGTAGAATATTAATAAGAATCCAACCAGATACAACAGTATGCAGATATTTATTTACTACAAAGTTAAAAACTCTTTGGATAATAAATATGAATAGCTAAAAGTTTTAATTTTCACGAAATTGTATATCCAGACTTTTGTAAATATGTCAATGTACCGCCACCCATTACTATCTGCAGTTAACAAACCAACACACACTGTTAGTTCATTCCAGTTAATCCTTCTATTTTACAGTATGAC
>Ga0123352_10012175_pt1 | contig 13584 bp, 11 predicted proteins | sample TergutLab28metaG_FD_89700 | JGI IMG/M metagenome (GOLD analysis project Ga0123352, IMG submission 89700) | Labiotermes labralis P1 segment gut microbial communities from Petit-Saut dam, French Guiana - Lab288 P1 | ecosystem: Host-associated > Arthropoda: Insects > Digestive system > Gut ...
GTATCTTTAATGCTGGCAGGATGAGGACTTCCAGAAACAAACATTTCAGAAAGCCTTTATGAAATTCACCACCATCAATTGGAGGCACAAAGTGATGACTCTGAATTAGGTGATGTGGAGGGTAAAGACAATTACAGGAATCCATTACTACTACTACTACTGTGTCTGTCAGTGGGTAACTATTACATTATTACAATTGTGTCAGTTTGTGTTCAGCAGTTACAGTGATGAGACACTGGCCATTCCGTTATTATATCAGTCTGTGCTTGTCTATTAAAACTTTGTGTCAGTAATACCACAGCTTTGCAGGCCATAATACTTTATATGTTCATATAAAGTATGTTACATTTTCTCACCATGGCTACTCCTTAATTGTGCATACGAACACATGGGCTTCACCACTGGTCTATTACTTTCCAGTAAGCATCCAACAACTTTACCACTTATTGTTATTGGCATATCACCACATGCCTATAAATTCTGCATGGCATATGGCAGTATTGTGAAAAGTGTTACATACAGAGCATTCGGCATACTTCCAAGAATGGATTATTTGAATTTGGTTTTAGTACAGAATGAGGGTTACACATTTCACACACACACACACACTCATATCCCAAAATACCACCAAATAAAATAAAATAAAACTGTCATGTTTGGCACCACATTACTGGCAGTATTTGTATTTATGTTTATTTTACTACTCACTGCTTGCAGGAGGACATCTCCAGCCCGTTCAATCTTGAGCAAGGTAGCCTTTGACTTCTCCAAGTCACGATGCAGCTTCTCCACCACATTAGCATATGAGCTTAACACCCCTGTTATTAGCAGTATGTCCGTCTTGCACTGCTTCAATGGCAGATCCTTGCGACTGAAATATATGCAGTTTTATAACATTTTCAAACTTATTAAGGCAGAAAGTTTCACAAACCCATTTTTCACTGTTTTGCATCCTACAGTGGCCTTTATTTTCACTTATTACTGATACATACATGATGCTGACATAATTGGCAGACACTATACTGGTTACAGTGATAAATTCTGTTGCTTGACAAGTTAGTCAGTAGCAGAAACATTACAGGGCAGATTTCGCCCTCAATTTCATTAAAGGCACAACACATTTAAAATGTTTTAAATAAATAATAATGTATGTACTACTCAAACACTATGTAGAGAACTGGAATCCTGGTTTGGTCAGAATGTACAGTCCATGACTTTGTATGTGTGGTGTTGTCATATGTAGGTACAGGACATGCAATGGTCTTATCACCCATACAAGGAGTCACTTAGGTTCAGAGCTTTAGAATTAATTCTGATCCAGGATATGCCAGAGTGTATATCCATGAGGTCATGAGAAAAATGAGAACAAGATCTAATTTAGGACATATATGTATATTTCATACGGTGAACCATTTTTGAGAAATGGGTTATGATAGAATGTAGTTTTGTAACTGGTTACCAGCATGCTATAAATTATAACACATATAACAAAATAATGACTGAAGAGTGGTTATTTACTGTAAATTCGGCAGCAAAGCTTTATGTAAGTTTTTACACACGCATGCCACCCCCCCCCCTTTCTCTCTCTCTCTCTCTCTCTCTCTATTCAGATAATGATAAATCCATAACCATTGCAAGTGTATATGACATTTCTGATTCAAAAACAACCTCAGCAATAAGGTGTTGACATTTAGTCCTTGAAAAGCTTAGTTCATCTATTCAAGAAATTCCCCCATTTTTTGGAACCCCAAGGTTCATTACATTGTTCACAAGATGCCACCACTGGTCCCCATCCTAAGCCAGATCATTCCAATCCATGACCTCCAAACAAATTTAAGGCTCATTATAATAATACTGCCTCACCTATGCATAGGTCTAACCATGTTGTCTCTTCCTCCTAAATTTCCCCACCAAAACCTTATCTGCACCTCTCCTCTCCACCATACATGTCACATGCTCTGGCCATCTCATTCGACAGATGTAAAAAACGGAATTCAGAAATATATTAATGAATCCAGAGTCAAAACCTCATAACACATGCAACAGAACTGTCTTGTATTCTGGGATGAGGACAGAAGAGAAGAGATTTACAGAAACCAAAGGTATAAGCACGTACCATGAAAACATAAAACAGAATCAGTCTGTTACATAGATAACTGAGCTCATGTTTCAGTTAAAAACAGATCATATATTTATATGAGGGCAAAGTTTTACTTACTTAAGGAAGGCATTCACATACAGCTTGAGGTTCTTGTTGTTAATAGCACTCCTTATTCTCTCTTGGAACTCTTGCATCACTTTCTCTTTGTCTGCATTAGTATCATTCACAATTTGCTACAAGAATAAAATTATTATTTTTTGATGGAATACACACAGAAACAAATGTTAACATTACATTTCTAAGACATCATCAAAACGCTGAAGTTATTTTGCGTAAATATGTATGTTTGGTTTAATCGCTTGCCAGGACCTAATACACTTGACCATTATAATTATAATTATCTCTTGCTATATCTTGCATACCAAACCAGAAGTACAGAGGCCATTTATATAAACTGATATGATAGCATCAAGTTATCATGAATTAAAACTGTGCAGCAAAGGCTAAATCTTTTTAAATATCTGATCATAATTTTGTGCACTTTCAGATGAAAGTAGTTCAAGCTTGTTAGCCTGTGGATGTGATTCTTCAAAGCAAACAGGTCTAATGTCAGACAATTGATGATGGTGACTAATGATTATTGTGACCGATGATTTGTGGATGTAATATATCAGAGGCGTAGATGGGTGGATAATATTAGGATGGATCTCCAGGAGGTGGGATGTGGTTATGTGGACTGGATTGGGTTGGCCCAGGATAGGGATAGGTGGCGGACGCTTGTGAGTGCAGTAATGAACCTTCGGGTTCCGTGAAATGCGAGGAATTTCTTGACTAGCTGCAAACCAGTTAGCTTCTCAAGAAGGACTCTGCACCATGGAGTGAGTGAGTGAGTGAATATATCAGAACTTCCTTGACACACTACATGAATATTGTATAGGCAGCAGGAAACTACAGAACAGGTCCTTGTTATGGTTGTGTTAACTGACAGTCATGCTTAGCACCATGCAGCCAGAGGGACAGGCTTAAGTATTCATGTACACAACTAAATGTTTACAGAAAATATGTTATAATCATTTCAACACCACTCAGATGTTTAAGTACATTTGTCATATAAAATAGTTATCATCCCTCCCCACAGGGCACTGCTTTTAAAGGGTTTATGTTAAACCAGGCAGGGAGGAATGTTCACTCCAATGAGGCTGTGGGCTATGTTGTAGTAAAAGAGCAACTGGAAGGATCACCCACACTGGACAGGTTTCAGCAGAGGAGCCAGATAGCATGTTCCACAGTGAAGGTGTAGGGAGGGCTCCTTAGCAATGTGCCAACCTCCCTAGGGAAGCACGCCCCAAAATCAAAGCCTGGTCCTCCAAGCTGGGGGTTGGGCATGAGGCTGACAACCTCATCCTGGAAAAATTATGTCAAGAAGCCCAAGGGAAGCCAAGGCCAAACTTAAACGGCTGTATTGCTAAAGGAGGATGAGGAGGAGGAGAAGTATTATCATCATAGCATCATTGCTACCCATCCAAATAAATTCAGATGAAATCAGTCCCTTAACAATGGTATTAAATCAAAAGTTGCATGCAAAACAGTTTGAGGCACTGCACAAAAACCCCTGGAAATAAAAGTTAATCCAACAATTGATAAAAAGAATCTATTATATTACATATTATATACAACACATTCCATTTACACATAATAAAGCAGCTTTGGAGAAAAATATTTGCAATTTATAACTATCTGAAATCATTTTATGAATTTTCAGAATATGTTATGCAACATCACATTTTGCTGCAGATTTCACTGGCCATAAACAGCTTCCATATAAAATAATAGGAAAATCACATTTAAACAGAACATGCATTGTGGTTGATAGCTGATGTAGGTGCACTAATGTAGACTGCTATTGTTATCATTAGATGCTACCTCAAAACATCTAGATAACAATATCTGAGCTTTTAACTTGTAATGAAATACAAATTATTCCAATGAAAGAAACTGTGTAGAAGGTTAAGAACAATTCCCACATACAATGATAAAAAAAAAAAACTTCCTTTAAAACATTTGAAAGCTGTTACTAGTTTTCTCTCAGGATAGAAGTTATGTCTGATTAAAGTTTCAATATTTTGTAAGCACCTTACACTTTTACTACTAGGGGGTGTTTCTAGTTCTGGTAATACTGCAACTACCAAATTCTACCAATGGACACAACCCTGAGCCACTTCATTTCAGATCACACCCTAACAAACTATTCCTAAGATCTGCTCTAATATTATTTCCCATATCCTTAAATCTTCAAAGAGACTTCCAAACCAAACTTCTATATGCACTTTTTATGTTCACATCCAAGCCATGTGTACACTACATTGTATCTCCAAGATCTGCATACCCTAACAATAATGTGGTAGTAATTTTAAAATGTTTATATATAATAATTCATACATAACAAATTTCAAAATCCATGTGCAGTAAGTGTTAAGTGTGAAGTGCAGAAATCTGCATAGGAACCAACAAGTTCAATGACAAAGTGCATACTAGTGCATGGAAAGATCCATCATAAACATTACACAGCGTTAGACATTGTGACTCAAGGTGAAAACTCTACCAGTTTACATCATGGGATATTTGGTAGAAGCATTATGGCTTCAAATACCCCTTTCAGTGATATGGGCGACAAAGAAAGTTTTTGTATTTGCTCTGTCTCTCTGGTGCTACAAGCCAGTGCAGTCTATGGCCCACCACTTCGTGGCCTTTATGCATCATGCAAGATTTAATATTCTCATATCAGTGACTCTGAAGAAGACTGTCTTCTGGAATCTGCAACCTGCAACCTGGTACAGTTGTACAGATCTGCGAGACTGCATGGCTTCACATCCCAGATTTATTTTTGTTATGAAACTCCTTTGCAGACATCTGACAAAACTCCTTGGATGCAATAATATTCCACTACAAGGCCTCTACATGACAACACAAATGACAAAGACATACAACCAGGCCCCAGGTGGAATTCGAACTCATCATCCCAGTGTCTGAGGAGTACAAAACAGTACAACTTTAAACAGCAAGGTGACTGTAAGCAGCTGTTTTAAGGCCCATAAAAAAATTTGGAAGAGTTTGGTATCATGATGGACTGCATGTTCATATCAACAGCACAGCTGGTATGTAAAAATCTTATGTGTAAGTTTATTTATCAAATGGTGGAAAGACTGAGTAGCTGGTGAATACAGTTAACAGAGATCACAGTATGCACACTCACATATTTACAATAAAAACTCTAAACTGAAGCTTTTCGTTTGATCTGCAGTGTAAAAATTAAAGCAGCATCCAGCATTCTAGGAACTGTATCTACAACATCAGGCATCATGGGGAGTGATGTGGCTGCATGTGTATTTGTATTCCAGAAAGCATTTCCTGTGGAGCTGCAGACTGGACTCCCAACAACATGCTTTGTTTATCAATGAACATGCAGCTGTATTACCTAGCACATCAGCCCCTAATAATGGATACAGAAACATTGACTTGTATCTTCAATACTAACTCTATCTTCACACAGCTGATCACAAAAAAAAAAAGACTTAATAACCTACAGTTACTGAGAAAGCTTTATATCATAAGTAACAAATTTATTAATTTCTGTTTAGTCTCTTTCATGTTCCTAAAGTATATTCCATCAGTAAAATTTGCATGCCTGTGTGTGTGTGTGTGTGTACATGCACGCATGCACACATCAGTCAATGTCCATACAATCTCAACAATTTAAGTGCAGTATTAATTTTATGTGTAAATATATTTTCCATTTCCTCCATTACCTTCCCTTTTATTCAGTTACTTTCATACTTTATTATAGTGTCTTCTCCCTTCTTAGTTTATTAGTTCCATTGTCTTATGTTTTGGTTGGTCACAAATTGGCAATGGAAGTGAATCATCATAATCCCACCCTTGCTTCCTAACAGTGTCTCTCAAGTGGTGACATGTCTGATTTGTTTCAGACAGCAATCAGTTAAATCTTAGCAAAGGCTTCCATAGTTTTCTGTAATCCCTGATGAAAGGGTAATACCTACAGTTCTTCTAGGTCCCCATACGTAATCATGTCTTCAAAGTTCCACTGCTCTCATGTCACTGAATGCTAAATGTCCTCTCCAGCTGATATAGGATCATCCTTCACCTTACTTTAAATAACCCTGATGCAGGTAAAAACATTTAAGGTACATCAGTACAATAGTTCATTAACCTATAACCAACCAATGTGGAGCAAAGTCTTAGATTGGCTGAGAAAAAATTCGAAGTGGTTCCTACTGTTATCAGCAGGTGTCAACTTTAGTGCCCGTACTTCATAACAGGCTGACATTAAATTCATACAGATATGGTGTTCTCCCGGGACTACCTCAGACAAACAGTTTCGCCCTCCTAAATTGCCTAGGAAAATGTAATCAACGTTCTTGTGTCCAGAGTATGGAGAGTGTGGACAAAAATGTGGGAAACTTCCCTGTAAGGACATGTACACATTTTATGACTTGAAATTTCAAATGGGTTGTATGATCATGACACTTGTTTGATTAATGAAACTGTGTTTAAATGAAACCTAGAGAAAATCTGTATTACTAAAAGTGTGTATAATGGATTTACTGTTGAAACAGTTTGAAACAAATAGAGGCTTGTCATTGCTTTTCAGCTTTTCTGTAGAATATGCCATTAGGAAGGCCCAAGAAAGAAAGGAGAGGAACTGGAATTAAATGGGATACGAAAATTTTACTCAAGAGAGAGGAAGTGACAATAATGGAGAAAAATGCATAAGGACAAGCTGACCAATTCACACTGTTCACCAAATACTATGATGAATGTTTAAAAAAAGGGCTGGGAATGTATTAAGCATGGGAGAGATCAGAACTGTGTATACAGTTTTGGTTAGACAACATACAACGAAGATTCTCTTGGAAGACCTAGACATAGAAAAAATAATAATATTAAAAATGGATTTTAAAAAAATAGGATTGGCTAGTGGTTGTGGACTGGATTTGTAAGGTCCAGTGGCAAGCCCTTGTGAATACAGGAAGGAATGTATGGGTACCATTAAAGGCAAAGAAGTGCTTTATGAGTTCAATGATGGTTGGTTGGTTGGTTGGTTGGTTGCGTGCTTGCTTGCTTGTTTGTTTGCCCAGTTGCTTAGGTGCTTCCTTGCTTGATTCATTGGGTGATTAGTCAGTCTGGGAGGCAGTGAGTCAGCCATTCAGTCAAGTTTTGTGGCACTATTTTGTGTGTCCTGAAATACACATATGACCAAGGTTCAACAAATAGTTCACTAATTTACCAGTCAAATTCTTCTGTTATCATGTGCCTATACAGTTTGACAGATAAATGCAGTACAACATCCACACAGCACACAGGTGTATGGAATAACTGTTTACTTCTCAGCCACTGCAGTCAGAGTTTTTCACTTATCATGAATAAAGAGACAAGCATATTTGTTGAGCCATGGTTTCATCTGTCCAAACTACAACTACTGATTTAGGCTGTGCATATAAAAGTAGATGGTCAAGTTTGCAAATAAAGAGTTAAAAATATTGAGTTAAATATTACCTCAGCAATTATCTGAAGCATTATTGAGGAAAGAAAGAGAATGTATGAAATAAAACTTCACAACATTAGTCACAAAATAAGAGACCAACAATACCACAGTGTTTACACAATACCAATGCACATCTGTTACTATCAGGCTACATGCCACACTCACTGTCAGTTCATTCAGGATCAATTAATTTGGGTTGTAATGCTAACCACCACAGCAGGATAATTAGTCTGATGTAACTGAGGCTCATTTTATCTGACATATTGGTGCAGAGAAAATTAATAATTAGTGTAGTAACTTTTAACAGTCCAAAACATAATTCTCACTGCAACATGATAATGGCCCTGATAATTTAGATGACAAAGTAGGCATACAGTACAAATCCCTACTGAAGAAATTCCGCACTGTTTACATCTTCACACTTTGTGAATTTAATATGTTGTATTGGCCCTCATACCACACTAGCTAATTCCTCCTGACTGTTACATTCAGCAGCTAAGAGGGAGACCAAAATGTACTAATGACTTCAACCTCTCATTCCGATTTAATATAATGTCACAAAATAATAAAGAATTAGAAATGATACGGGAAACACTGATTGCTGCGTACTTTAAAATGTCCAGTGACAATGCATCTATAAAATGGCAACCAAACCACCAATGTATGACATCTAATAATAACTTAAATGTGGCATGAAGTGATTAGATATGAATACTTATTCCTAGTACTGCCGTCCACTGCCTGACATACTTGCCACTGGCTGAACTGAGGTTTGCCACATATTTCAGATCCAGCATGACAGGAGACACAGGCATAAATGAAGGCACAGTATCTTTAAATTTAAAATTATTTTTATAAAGTTTACACCTGTATATTGCTTCATTCAATCAAAAAGGACTATAATAGTATGACTGTCTTTTTCAGCTAACAATATTTGACACTTATGATAACTTTATTCTGTCTTCAATACTGACCAAGAATACATTCTCAGCTTACGCATACTACATAAATACAAAAATGTAATTGTACACTAAAAAAAATATCTTTTTAGAACATGTATGATGCACTGTAAATGTTAAATAATTGCCTTGTGATTTATTTAGTGTTTGTGGCCCAATAATGATACACTGAGGGCACGAAACATAGAGTGGGGGGAAAAAAGGTCCTAAGAAAAATATGTATTTATAGATGGTCATATAAGAAATATATACTTGTATGCTGAATGCAGTACAAAGCCTCAATTTAAGGCTCCACTGTTAAAATTCTGGAAATTCACATCTTCGTATAGTGTATAAAACTTTCAAACACACATAATCACAGATGTAAAACTACCCCATGCATAAAATACCTTTTAAATACCAATAAATAAAGTATCAAGGCACATGTGCAGTGGAATTCTGCCTACATGAGAGATCTATTACTCTTGATACAAACACCAAAACTGCAACAGTGGGTTTTAATAATAAAATACACTGAAAAATACACAGAACATTCACAAAGTTGACAACATTATTGTTACTTACATGTCCAAATTTGTGGAATATTAAATATTCTTCAGCTGACTGGCTTACTGATCCACTTCCTTTCCAGTTTACAAACTGAAAATAACCAATAAAGTTAAATGGTGTTTCACTTGTGAATTTAAAGATTTAAGTATTAACCACTCAGGACCAGCTCCATATACATTCATATACACTCATGCCTGCTGTGTCCACTAGTCCAGCCTTAAATATACACATTTCAATTTTGCCCTAATTAATCCTCCATGACACCACTGAATCAAATGGTGTTAGTACATTCTTTGAATGCTTGAAATTTTGCACATTTTCAGTTACTAGCTGAAAATTTGCAAATTTTCTTTCCGGGCAAATCAGGAATAGAAGGGGACAAACAGTTGTGTTTAGACTGACACCAACTTTGTGAATCCAGTTACTGAATAATACAATAGGATATCATGTGTCAAAAAAAACAGGAAAACCGGAAATATTTATATCACTATTTGCAAAAAGTCTGGTATTGAGGCTATGTTCATGGTCATAAAACATGGATATTGAAGGGTTAAACCCAACCTCAAAAAAGTACAATACATTACACAAATGGTGAATGCTTCAGTATTTGACATTGTTCAAGTAACTTGTAGGTAAACACACTGATTACTGAAAATGGTACACAAAGAATACATACCTTGTTTTTGAAATTTTCCAACACAGATGCTGCACTGCCAGTGCAGTTGATAAGAATGAGGCCAAGACAACGTGAGGGATTTGCGATCCCAAACCTGGCAAGAACATTCGCTCCAGCACCTTCACCCAGCCCTATTACATATTTCACATGCAAGAAGTCCAGCACTGTTACAAGGTCTTCTCCCAGTGTCTGCAATGTAGGAAACTGAAAGCTGATGAGAAACCAAAAAATCAAATATTTGCAGCTTTCAAGATTCAGGTTTCATCACAATTTTTTCCCTTAATACATTCAGAGCTTGTTCTAGGTTCATCAGACTACCCCTGCAGGCTGGCAAATAGACCAAGCAGTGTAGAGACTACCACCATATTTCTAACACAGCTTTCAATATTGATATTTCATACATCTGCTTCATCAACATAACAATCTGTGAGATCAGAGTTATAGGATTTGACAAATTCATTATCACATTATATATATCAGCAGCATAAGTATCTGATAAAGTCAACAGCAATGTTAATAAAAATCCAACCAGATGCAACAGTATGTAGATATTTATTCACTGCAAAGTCACTCTACATGTTTTGGTTGTCACAGCACCCATCAACAGGAGTACTAGAAACTGTAACCACAACCTGATCGGGACTGGTTTGTGCACAAACCAGTCCCGATCAGGCCACGTTGGAGGGAAGTAGCTGTACCAGTATTATGACCTGTACCGGAGGTTGCGGTTACCGCTTTTAGCACTTCTGATGATGGGTGCTGTGACACCCGAAACATGTAGAGTGACTTTGCAGTAAATAAATCAGACTGCATATTGTTGCAACTAGTTGGATTCTTATTAACATTGAATTATGATGCACGGAACCATGATTTAAAAAAAAAAAGTCAACAGCATATGAAATACCAGAGTTACAGGAACTGTAGAGTAATCAGTACATAAATATCAGAAGTGCAGGTATTTGATAAAGTCATTACATACAACTGAGGCTGCATTAAGTGGATTTTTTTAATAATTTAGGTGCATTTTTAATACAATAACATAACTGTAATAGGAAAAACTCTTTCATAGGAGCAAAAAAATTTTAAATTTGAGTATTTAGGAGCCATAATGGACCATTATGAAGAATATAACAATGACAGTGAGAGAGATGACAGCAAAGTTTGGTTTGTTGTTGCTGTTGCAAAGAAGAAGGCCTTCAGTAAGTGACATTCGTATGCATTATATACTTGAACTACATAACTGTCAGTTGACTTTAGTTTTTGTTTTTCTGTCATCTATATTTAAAATAGTATTTGTAGTGTTGAGTGAGTTACAGAGTGGAATGACAAGAACAAAACACACAGTTCAGCATATTGTATGAACAGCCACACATTACAGTACTATCAATTCACCTGACACAATTAATTCAGTACATTATGAGATAGCAAGCTTCTTATCATACCAAATATAAGATGGGGGATTTGCAGGTACAGTGCTCAACCCCTGCTAAGTATCTGACACATTGTGAAGAAAATGAAGACACTCTGGTCAACTGTAAGTATGAAACAGTAATATGGCAATGAAGAGACCAAACATGAATGTCATAATTACAGTTACTTTCTCAATCACTGCAATCAGTTCCCATACTGTAAATGAAATTCTATATACACTACCAGTCCATATGTTTTGTACACACACACTCACATACATACCTATCTGGTAGGTTTGGAGCATTGTCTTCATGGCCAGGAACATCAATGTGAATGAAGATAGACCTCTCTTTGATTTCACACATACAAGGGTGGTTCACAAAGTCATGAAATGATGAATCTGAAGTTCAGAATGAATAAAAAATGTGTCACAAAATGGTCGCTGATGTACAATTAATGTGAAGAATTGGACACATTATAGTCATAATTACAAGAGAGTTGGGTATATTTAAACTACACCACAGCTACAAAGTGTAAAAAACTTACAAATTAACCAGTGTCATATTATTACAAAATACTTATCTCTAAAATGTGAGTTGTTCATTGGTAAAAATAACTGTTATTATGACTGTTACTACAAACCCACTGTCAGACTTACTGGGATCAAGCAATTTTAGCTCTCTGTTAGGCAGATATCTGTAATATTTGAAAGTATTATAATAAACATTATTTAAAATTAATTAAGGGTTTTTTTTTAATAATTCTCACTAACTTGTGAATCTTTGATCTAGCGGGATGTTGTGCACTATCAATGGGTAATTTGTTACTGACAGTACAGGACACCTTTTGAGTCCCATCTTCAAGGATCAATATGTCCAAGAAGAATTTTGTATAGCTTATGAATAATTTTTCTGTCTTGACAATCAAAATCATTCGATCAGTATACATGCACAGCAGAACATAAGCTTCTATCCCAGGTAGTGGTGCATATTATTCTAACAATGCAAATACCCGTATGATCCTCTGTGATACAAAGAACTGTATCCTACTACAAAAAGGATACTGGCTGTGAATTATGACAACCAGCATGCCATAATACTCACAACTGATTATAAGATATTATGTCCACAAATTCAGGGAATCTGTGCATCAAATTATTACTGCTGGAGATTTTGATTTCAACCAATGATGGCTAAGCACATCTTTGTTTGGAATCCTCAAAGGACAACTGTGTATTATAACAACTTCTTTACAAGCAGAGACCCTTTGGATCAAATCAAAGACATACGATACAGAGCAGCTGACATTATAAGAGAAAACTGGATACTTGTCTTCATCACCCAACAATATAACACTCAAAAAAAGGATTTAAGTAAAACCTGTGGCCATCAGTTTGACTCAAAAGCAGAAGTGTTCTTTGTCAGATGATGATGATGATGATGATGATGACGATGATAACAGCAGCAGCTACAAATAACTACAAGGGTGTTCAGTTTCTATATAATGTGGTATTGGTAGACAGTTGTTCTTAATGAGCCCCTGTTTGGAAGTTTTATCTGACTCAAGCAGCCAGAATAGAGCAATACTTCCACACAGTGAAAGGTCATATTTATATTCATGCAAAATGTTCTCCAACAGACTACTCCAGGCTAGCACATCTACCACAACTTGACACTGTCTCTGTAGGAAATAATTCAGCTGGTGTTTCTTACTCCCACTAAGGACCTCCTCACTTGAATTCACGTTAATAAGTTTCATAAAATTTGAATTAAACATCCTTGTTTATACCTTGTCTAAGATCTGTGGAAGGGTGCACCCATGCAATAAAAAACATGCTGTCAAAGATGTAGGACAGAAATGGGAGCGTGAGGGATGACAAATGAGACAGGCAAAAAAATACAATACAGACTGTTCTCAACTTTGCAATTTGACAACAAGATTTGGTTAAATATGAGTGAAGAGACAGTTCTTTTCTCATTCATCATATTTGATAGTTATCTATTTGAAATATTTATCACTAGAAAGGATCATGCTATATCCATACTGACCATGATGTGCAAATTCAGAAGTCTGGGTTTTTCATAAAAGTTTGCTGAGCTGAATGACAGCTTCTGTGCTTCTCTTCAGTCCCACAAATAGTAGTCAATACAATTAGAAATACACTGAGCGGAATAAAAAATTTAAACTTCTGCAGAATGCTTGTGTTGCCAGAAAGGGGACCGGATAAAAGTAAAGTCCCTTAACACCACAGAAATTCCTTGTATTTGTTATAAGAACTTGCAGATTTGAAAAAAAAAAAAAAAAAAAAAAAAAAAAAAAAAAAAAA
>Ga0123352_10012179_pt1 | contig 13583 bp, 13 predicted proteins | sample TergutLab28metaG_FD_89700 | JGI IMG/M metagenome (GOLD analysis project Ga0123352, IMG submission 89700) | Labiotermes labralis P1 segment gut microbial communities from Petit-Saut dam, French Guiana - Lab288 P1 | ecosystem: Host-associated > Arthropoda: Insects > Digestive system > Gut ...
ACGCTGGGACCGCTGTATTCGTGCAAAAGGGGAGTACTTTGAAGGTGATGGAGGAATTTAACATCCAAGGTAAGCAAACTTCTTTTTACAAGTACTGTCCTGGAACTTTTGGATACACCCTTGCATTAACAGAAATCACCAACACATTCGCTTAATTTGAAGTTAAAACATGAATTATAGGTAATTTATTATCCCAGGTCTACGGCTAGCTAGCTCTGCTGCCAGTGATGGATAAGGCGATAGGGTTGTTTTTACATGTAGCAGGCAGAGCCGAGCCCGCTAAAGCTGGATAGCGGTACAGTTCGGGAACGAGTTGCGTTGGTTGGTTCGAGTCCAAGCATCGACATGTGTTTGTGTGTGTGTGTGTGTGTATATATATATATATATATATATATATATATTGCTTTCTGTATATGTTTTATACTCACCAACACTGAAACTGTGCAATAGCACATCCATTATTTAATAGCGCGTTACAAAAGTCATCTGTGCTCTATTGGGAGGGCTAGAAATACGGGTGGCGCAGATATTTATATTTCTGTAATTCTTTTTCTTTGTTACCGACATTCTGATTTAGAAGGTTCGTGTTGGATTGGGACGTAAACAGGACATGCGAATCTCGTTGGTGCTTACGGGCCCTAACGGGTCACGAGATCTGACAAATTTTTACTGGCTGCACTAATGACGGTGGTTATGAAAACCGAATTTCGTATGTGGCAGCTTTAAGATCCCTCGCACCGACAAAAGGGTTTCTCTGAGCTTCAGCTACTAACGCAACATCATGAGGTGGGCTGGATACGCGCCATAAACCTGTTCCTCTGCGCCTTCCAACTTTCCCATCCCTACGGAATTTGTGTAGCCATGCTCTTGCAGTAGTCTTCGGGGGACCGTACAGTTCACTTGCATTGCTGGCACTTAATCCTCCATCCTCAGCAAGAGCGATGACGCGTTCGGGAATATACCTGTCATGGTGACCCATCGTGATGGAGAGTGAATGAAAAGCGTGAACTGTAAGCCAACCGTTTCGATACGTCGGTTCAAGGACAACCCCAATGTTGACAAACCCCTTTCACTTTATTTCCTTATTTGGGCATCGCTCGACGACCACTCGCTGATAGAAAGGGGGAGCGTTAGATGAGTTTCGTTGTTAGTTTGAGGGCAAGAGAATTTGATTCGGTTTGGAATTCTCTTAGTAGCTGCTCGGAAAAAGATAGCTGTCTCGATTTCCCTGTTTTGGTGTATGACAGGCGGTCAGGGCATTTGTGTGTGCTAGTTTGATTTCGTTTCGGGGAATTTTGGTTTCTATTTTGATCTCTGTTCCCTGGGGCATTCCGGACCGTCTGTCTAGCGATTGTCTTTTGGTCACATCCATGGTGCGGGGATGTGTGAGTTGGGGGATGAGGAGGCTGTCTGCTTCCAGTTAATTAGTTTCTTTTTATGGTTGGAAAAACTCATGCTGAGTCATGGTGCATTTGATGTGTTACATCTTGTAATGTACGTATACGACGTATGATCATAATAAGTATTGTGATTGTTGTTACAGAACTACTTGTGCTTGCGTTTGTTTTTATTCTGTTTTGTAACTGCATTTATTGTGAGCTACTAATATACACACAGGAATGTAAACTTTCTATCGATAGTGACCTGGACGGTAACTATTCCCCCATGAGAGCCGATGGTGCGCGATTCGTCGGCCCAAACTTCCGATGGCACACGAGTGCGGACCCTAAGATTTCTATCACACGCTTATTCCGCAACCCAAAGGGCTCACTTTCCTACACCAGCGTTGACACACCGCGAATAACGGCGAATGACAATATTTATGGCGAAGAGGGATGGGGTCTACCCTAAACTAAGAGTTAATGACCATATTGTCACCGGCAGATCAGTTTTCGGGTGGCAGAAAATTAAAAGAAACCTGATATAATGTATTGAGAAATCCTTACTTAAAAGTGTTCTGATATATAACAATTTTTATCAAGGATTGTAGCCTTTTTAAAATAACAAACTTAAGTATTCTTGCAAGCCCTAAAATAGGAGTTAGGCACAGTCCAGACATAATTCTGATTATGCAGCAAAATAGAGTTTAAAATAACCAACATAATATCTTCATTGCCTTTGAGTATTATTATTATTATTATTATTACAACATACGAAATTCCGTTTTCGTAACCACCGTTATTAGTGCAGCCAGTAAAACTTTGTCAGATTTCGTGACCCGCTAGGACCCGTAATCACCAACGAGATTCACATGCCCTGTTGAAGTCCCAGTCCAACACGAACCTTCTAAATCAGAATGTCGGTAAACAGAAAAGAATTACGGAAATGTAAATATCTGCGCCAGTCGCATTTCTAGCCCTCCCAATAGAGCACAGATAACTTTTGTAACGCGCTGTTAAATAATGGATGTGTTATTGCACAGTTTGAGCGTTGGTGAGTATGAAACATATACAAAAAGCAAAAGATATATGTCGATGCTGGACTCCAACCAACGTAGCTCGTTTCCGTACTGTACCGATATATCGCTTTAAGGGGCTTGGCTTTGCCTGCTACATGTACAAACACCCCTATCGCCGTATCCATCCCTGGCAGCAGAGCTAGCTAGCCGTAGGCCTGAAAAAATGAATGACATTTAATTAATATTTTAACTTCAAATTAAGCGAATGTGTTGGTGTCTTCTTTAATATGTACGCGGCGTGACTGATTGTAATGAATGGAAGACAGAAAAGCGCCATGAATGCACAAAAATGGGGTAAGTAAAACGACTCGAATTATAATGACAACTGTACGTCACGTGACTTCCAGTTCGGGACTTAGACAATTTCAGGCCGCTTGATTTTTGTTGAACAGATGGTGCATACCAATTTTCATACAGGACAATAATTCACTTGTGTATGTTCTATGTACACCTCCCGTAGACCCATATTCCACACAGACTTAATTTCGAATATTTTATATTCTTGGATAGTATCCTCTTTAAACCATGAATTTTAACAAAAAATTATAGGATTTTTAACAGCGAAGTCATTTCGACACATAATTGTTTTTGTATTGTTTTTCTTACTCCCTACGGGTGGCCACATGATTGGCCGCAAGTTTTCGGTGATTGCTATTTCATTAAGCTACCTTCATAAATCCAAATATTTTTATTGGCCCTAAAATGTATGTATCATGTTAATTCGCGGAACATAGAACGCATAAAAGAAATTTCCGAAAATTAAAAATTCGCTTTCTTTTATTTAACTTTGGTTCTAGGCTTTTATTTTAAGTACGGTAGTTGCAGGAGAATTTTTACAGTCATGTCTTGGTATAATAATCTTCAAAGCATGTTGTATCGTCAATTGCTCTGGTTCAGAAGATACACTGGAATATGAACAGGAATGCCCATTCACTTATAATAATATGCCGGTCAAAATAAGATCTGATTTAATTAAACACAACACTAAATACTTACTTTTGATTCGTTTGGTTGCCTTCATTGAATTCGCTAGTATGGAATATTATTTGAAACAATAATTGTCAGTTAATTGCCTTGTAATTATCTGAATCTTGTCGCTGTTTATTAGGTAGCGCTTAATTGCAATCCTATCTATCTTAGATGATACTGTTTTATGTATTTCACTTGTGTTTCACACACATTACAATTGTATTCTCTGTGGAATTTGTTCAAAGCAACTTTCACGTTTACGTAGTTCCTCATGAACTGATTCAGCCACTTTGAATATTAGTTTGAAGTCTTGTAATTATTGTAAAATATACTCCTGTGGTTGAAATATTACGAACACTGCAGTCGTTTAACTACTGCCCTATGCAGACTTGAAATATATAACCGCTTGTTATGTGCGAGCAACACGGCGATGCGTCATGCTTGTCTAGTGTCCCTCTGAAGAATGTTGGACCTTTCTGGTCTGTAGAAATGATTGTTTCGTTATTGCTGGGGCCATTTTGTGTAGACCTCCAGCAAAGGAAACTGCGTCTTGCTTCACGCGTGTTCGTCACTCGAGTTTCCCCATGAAACTGACGCTACCTCTAATGGAGTCAAAGCTTACGCGCCAAACACAAAGAACAATCGCTACCACGTAATAACTCGTGGCTTTGTTAATGAAGTGTGCGAGTCTTGGAGCGTGATGTAATCTGTGCAATCATTACCAATATCAATGAAATTTTAAAAATACTCGGAAGTTATTACGCAAAAATTTGTCCGTGTGCGTGAAATTACTGCCACCTCCAAACAGGCGTGGTTATAGTACATTATTAGCAGGCGCTAATGGTCAAAATTTTGTAGTGGGACACTTGAAGATTCCCTTGGTGGACCTGAGGGTGACCACTCGAACGTGGCATCTGTTTCCGGGTGGACGTCGGTGATGACAGCTATGGGCCAATGGATAGTATTGTCCTCCCTCAGTAGCACGACATCACCCAGTTGTAGAGTAGGGAATGTTCTCATTCAGTTCCTGTAGATAGATAACCATCGTTGCCAAAAGTGTTGTTGGTAAGTTTGCCACCTGGAAAGTCGTGCATTTGACAGTATAGTCACCAGATGGTGTCTGGGTTAATGGTTCACCATTCAAAAAATTTCCAGGGGGCAAATATGTTCGGTTGAGAGGATCATTGGATAGTGCACACAAGGGTCTGGAATTTAGGCATGCATCTCTCTCAGCCACTAAGGTAAAATGTTCTTCGTAGGTGGCAGTTTGAGCACCCAGTGTTCTTAGCAGGTAATAGGCCATGGATTTCACTGCTGCTTCCCATAATCCTCCGAAGTGGGGTCCATGTGGGTGGGTGGGTGGGGGGGTGGTGAATCTCCAGTCACATCATTCCGTGGCCAAGAAGTCTTGTAGTCTTGCCATTTGCAGTGAATATTGAAGCATGTTGTATGCTCCATGAAGTTTATGGAATGCATCTCGGATGTTCGTGCCATTATCAGAATAAATTGTTTTTGGTTTTCCTCGACTTGCTATGAAACGCCTTAAAGCAGCAAGGAATGCTTCTGTGTTTAGACTTGTGACAACCTCAATGTGGACTGCCTTTGTCACAAAATAAAAATAGCAACATAACCCTCTGTTATTGTCTTGCTGTGTGTAGTTCCCAATCGCAGTGAGAGTGGTCCAGCATAATCCTCACTATTTGTGAGAAATGGTCTCGAAGGTTGGTCTCGAGATGCTTGTAGATCAGCCATGAACTGATGTGATGCTTGTGCCTCGAATTTGTAGCAGGTTAAACAGTGATGAATAACTGTCTTCACCACGTTCCTTATTCTTTGGATTCTATATCTGTTACTTAGTGATGCTGTTAGGAATTGTGGCCCAGCATGATGTAGGCTTGTGTGTTTTGCTGAGACAACCAATTTTGTGAAGTGATGATTTGGTGGCAGAATCATCTGACTCATGGCTTGATAAGGAAGTGAAGATTGTTGTAATCGTCCTCCCACTTGGGAGTACCTTCCTGATCAGTGAGTTGATGTGGAGTCTTCAAAAAGCTGTTGGCTGAAATATCTTGATGTTTCAGCAGTTCTAATTCTTGTGCGTAAGAAGTTTGTTTTACCATCTTCATACAGCAAGTCACAGCCTTGTCAAGATCTTGTATGGAGAGAGTGGTTGATTGTCTGTTGGCCTTGGCTTGCCTGCAGTTGTTGATGAATCTTTTGCAGTATGCAGTGACTCCAATGAGTCTGTTGAGCTTGGAAAATTTGTGTGTTATATCTTTTTGGGCACGTGCAAGTACAACATGTACATTTCTAATTTTCAGTTTGTCTGTAGGAGTTTTGACCTCTGGTAGGCCAGCATGATGATTCCTGTGATAACCTTTGTTGTCCCGTCTATCATAACGTGGATGATAGTGTTGTGGATTCATTTCCTCTTGGTATTAGATCAGCAGGATTCGATTCGGATGGCACGTCTCCAGGTTGCAGAAGATGGTTTCTTCTGTTGCCTACAGTTGTCTTCCATTTGTTTGAAGGATGCTATCCAAGTCAGTTCAATGGAAGAATCTGTCCATAGGCAAGATTCATTACTTATGATGCTGAGGGCGTATGTGGCCCCTTTGTACAGATTGGATAACACCACAGCTACACAGAGTTTCAGCCTTGGTATTGTCAATTATTTGAGATGAGCAACCCTTGCAGTGGAAGACAGTTCACAAGATGTTTGATTGTTGTCTGTGGAGCGAATGTACAGACATGCTCCATAGGCTGTTTCACTACTGTCACCAAAACCATGTACTTGAATATTTGTAGCATTTGAACATATACCCTTTGTGTTGATTTTAATTTCTGACAGTTTAGAAATTGTGTGAAATAGCTGATTCCATTCTTCTTGCAGGTGATCAGGAAGTAGTTCATCCCATTGTAGTTTGTCTTGCCACAGTCTTTGTAAAAATATCTTATAGGCAATAACAACTGGACTTAGTAATCCGAGGGGATCAAAGATGGATTGTGGCTATCACCTTACGTTTTGTACTGGCTGTGGAGTCTGCTGTTCGTACTTGGGGTGATGTTCTTGACCTGCACTTGATCATTCGTTGGATTCCATAGTAATCCGAGTGTTGTAACTCCATCTTCATTATCTAGGGATAATGTCTTGTGTTTCTTGCAGCTCTTCTGGCATGGTGTCCAGGAATATGGAGTGGCTGGATGCGCACTTCCTGAATGTGAATCGTGCTGTTTGAAGCAGAGATGACATTTCTTTCTGCGCCATAATTGCTTCTTCTAAGTTTGATGTTCCACTTAAGAAGTCAAAGTAGAAATCATTGCTCAGTACTTGAAAAGACCTTGGATATTGATCCTGGTTGTCGTTTGCTAGCTTCTTCGGACAACGTGTTGCGAGGAATGGTGTTGAAGAGGTTCCGTAACTGGTGAGTATGTTCCTGGTTGAGGTTTTCGGAAGAATATCTCCGCAGAATTCTTTGTAGGTCTACGTCTTATGGAAGTAACAAAATCTGACGGTTCATCTTTGCGATGTCGGCTATGAAGCACACTTGATGGGTTCTGAACCGCAGTGCAGTAGATTACAAATCCTGTTTAATAGTGGGACATACTTGTAGTATGTCATTGAGTGACAATCCATTGGAAGACTTGACGCCTCCTTCGAATACAACCTGAGTTATTGTTGTGGAGCTTTTCTCCTTAAAAACCTGACGACGTGGTAGGAAGTAACGTGTTTGCCTCCCCTCTTGGGAGTTCACTGTTTCCATATGACCCAAATCTTCATATTCCGTCATGAATTTGTGGTACTGAATCTTGAGTTCAGGATGTGTCTCCAGCCTGCGTTCAATTGCATGTAGTCGTCGCTCTGTGGTGAGGCGAGAAGTCCTAAGTTGATTGGGTTCCATCTTGACTGGAAGTCTAACAACAAATCTTCCATCTGGTTGTTGGGTTGTGTGAGTGAGAAAAGTTATTCACGTGCTTGTTCTGTTGTCGTGATGGGTTGCTTCATGGTCTCCACTTCCCAGAAGCTGTTTAAATCATACTCGAGATTACTGCCTTCTCGCAGCAGGAATGTGCGTTGTGTGTCACTTTGAGCGGTGACATCTAGGGTTCGACCAGAGAGTGTCCAGCCAAGAAATGTTTCCTGTAGCACTGGGTAGTTGCCAGGGCGTGTTCGCTTGCCTGATCGAAGAATTTCATAAAATAATCAGCACCAATAAATAAATCAATGGTATCTGGTTGATCAAAATGTTCATATGCTAACTTGATGTCCTTTGTAATCTTTCAGCTACTTATATCCAGCTTGGTGATGGGCGTTGTGCCAGTAATGTTAGAGAAGACAGCACAGCTATGCGTTGTTTGCGAATCGGAATGTCTAGACCTTAAATGATTTGAAATACTGTGATGAGCTGCAGTGTTTACATCGCTGATGCCCTGTATGGATGCATGTGTTTGAGTCCGGGCTAACTTCAGACGTTGTGCACATCTTTCTGTTATGAAATGTAATTGAGGAGCACTGTTCAGCAGTGCTCTCCATGGTACTACCGACCTGATTTATTCTTCAACAATTCCTGTCGCTAGCAAAATGTGATTTCTTGGCTTGCCCTTTAAAGAACAATATGTAACCCCTGCTGTTGATGAGCCCTTTGCATCTGCAGGAAGGTTGTTGCTTGTAGACGCTCTGTCATTTGCTGCTTGATTCTGTCCATCTGTATGCAAAAGAGTACTCTGCTGTTTTGCATTTACGACACGCTTGTTTCGAACAGGACACTGCACTTGTGTTGCTAAGTTCCAATGTGATGGTTTACTAACCTTGGCTCCAGGTGATTGTGTGGGTCGTGGAAAGGCGGTAGTTGTGCTTGGTACCTGTACGTTCTGCAGTAGCTCCAATGCCTTGCATCATGTTTCCAGAAAACTAATGAATTCTGTAGTTAATGGAATGTCTTGATGCGTCGTATGTAGCTCCCATTCCTTGTGTCAGCATCCAGCGTGGACAACATCAGATAATTTAAAATTAAATCTTGCATAGAGACATTCAAAGATAATACTTGTAGGCATTCAGGTGGCTGGATACATCATTCATTAAACTACGCAATGAAGATGCATCATACTTCTTGATTTGTGGCATTTGGCACAATTGCTTAACATGTTTCATGGCTCTCTTCAATATCTTGTCATACGTGCACAGCATATTATTCTGTATTGGATCTGGTCTGGCCTTGGCGCATCATCAGCCCAAACTGTGAGCTCCGACTGAGCGGAACTTTTCTCAAACCTGCCCAAATCAAACGACTGTGTACCGATGATAGTTGGTCCAGTATTTGACTGGCTCTGTTTCGTGTATGGAGGTGGATTTTTCCTGCTGTGCCCATAGTATTAATAACATTTATACATACAAAATTTGTGCTATTTATAGAGAAATTTTCTTTATCCAGCATCGTCCCCAGTTCTGTTATCTTTTAATTACTCCCTTATTGCTATGCAGAGCTTCCTTGCGTGTGTGTTTGGCAGTCCGTTGTTCGAGTTCATGAAATGTGCTTCATGAGCACACGGCCGGGAACTTGTACTGGGCACTAGACTGACACTCCACTGGTCAAGGTCATTACTGTGCCTGTGGAACTATCCTGTGACCTACCTCTAGAGATGACCACGGCTATCTTCGTTGGCCTGTTCTGTCTGCCTGGAAGCACGAATGGATCTCTACACCCAGCAACATAGTTCGGGCGGTATACGTGTGTATCGCCTTTGCTCATGTGGGGAGCCTTCTGTCCGGATTGTCAGGACGGTGCTGGTTGTCGTCACTTGACTTCTATTAGGCCCCGCACATGGACACAGGCATTTGTTTTGAGTGCCAGGGTCTGTTTGCCACATGGTGTACTTCTTACAGTTTCAAATGTAATGGTTATACGCCAATATTACAACGATCACCATCGCGCATTATACCTCAAGCTGACCGCAGCAAAATTTCGAAGGTTTTTACATTCGTAATCAGTATTGTTCGTGCACCTCTTTGGATGTACTTAAACCATTTTAAGAATCAAAGTTCACGAAATAGAAATGTCTACGAATATTAAGACTCTGATGGATATCCTTTGCATAGCGTGCCGTATGTCGTCGTATTTATTGCATCACAGCAATTTAATTCCCTGTAGAATACTGATATTCTGATAATATAGTATTTGCTGTTTTATTGACCTTTGAACTGGCGCATTAGTCACCGATGCTGACGCAGCTCTGACGCTGTTTACACGCGCCAGAACTCTACGAGAGGAGGGGGAAAGCTGCAACGGAAACAAATAACTTTTATGTTGTACGTAAAAAAACAACAAATTGTGGACTTGTTAGGAAACTGCTTACCACCGCACCTCTTTCTATAGAAGAGAACTTGCCATGACAAGACAGCAGCACCACAGCTGCAGCAATCTGCTGGGAACCCTGGACCCATGTAACCATGGGATGAGTAGAAATAAATCTTAGTGTTACCCTTCTGTAATTTACTAATATTAGAAATCGCTGCCTGAGGGACGGGAAAAGGAAGTTCGGCGTACGGGAACTCAACTACAACGGACTGTATCGGTCTTGAAAATCGTAGTACAAGGCCCGTTGAAACTTTACTTAAGCGGAGTGTAATGATAAGGCGACGATAATACCGGAACCTGAGCTTAAATTTCGATCTCACGAGGAGCACATTTGGTTGTCCTTGTTCCTGGAGGGATGACCGCCCGGTCCTCGGCGTGGTTTCCAAGGGACTCTTATTTGGAAACGAAGATTTGTTAAGTATAAGCTCTTGCGAATTTCAGATTGTCGTTCGTGGTACTAATACAAAAAAGAACGGTGTCTAACAAGGCTGGAAACGTTGCGGTCTGAAATTCCCGTGTAGTACATAGGGGATATTATTCCCATGCCGTATTTTAAGAACATTGCCTGGACGGGCACCTTATAGTTTGTATGATTCTGGACATACGCGCATCCCATCAGCGACGCCTTAGGCGACGGTTGCTTCGAGCGTCCGCAATCTGTTTACAACCCACTATTTAACATGCGATCTCCCAAACGAATTTCAAGCCGACGATTTCTGTATCTGATGAGAAACCTGAACCGTAATTGTCGCGTCTTAAATATTGAAAAGTCATGCCTGCGGCTTTCACTGTCATCGTTTCTTCCACGTAATAATATACCAACATTTGTAGTTCGACGAAGAACGAGGATTTGTGTTTGGCCAAGAACGAGGCATTTCGAGACACGCCAAATGGGCAAGAAACGGGATTCAGATCCATCACGGTAGATTCACCAGCCGTTGTTCGCTAGCCGCATCTCGCATTCAATCGCGATCACCACCACATCGATAAATCCCTGGAGAGCAGTTTCCCAAACTTCCTTTTGTGCGTGTACTCCCTTTGGCTTAGAAAAATAACCACGGATCCCTACACACTTGCTTACGTAAGTATAGTATCCAGATAATAGGTATCAAGACAGGTAGTGTACATATAACGGAATATTGAGGCGCTTTTGTGCAACCATTGTTGCAGTAGAAAATCAATGAGCGTTACATATACTGGACATGTATTTGTTGTCCTAGGTGACCAGCATGCTAGGCGCGTACGCAATATCATTTGTGGCCTTTACGGCTCTATTTTTCCACGTTATCTCATAAAAGGTGCGATTTTCGGAGAAAAGGCGTTGAACGTAAAATGTGTGTTTTGATATTCTGCGCAGCTTTTGTCAAAAATATTTGTTATTCTGAGAAAAATCGAACGACGTATGATAAAAAATATACATAGGTTTTCATGTACAATACCCGTTATTCTTGTCAGATTGTAATGACATTTGAATTTTCTGTACGGATTTTCGAAAAGAACTTAAAAAACCAAATCACTGCCCCTCCTGTTCTGTTGCCATTGTCTTCATACTAGGCATGTTTAGGACGCGAAGTGCGGGTGACAAGCATCGTCAGCAGCTGACACTGAGTGCTGCAGGATCCGATTCATGAATCGATTGACATGGTCACTGTTAGTCATAGGCTGAGCGATGTTCTTGTTGGGGGTGTATATTTTTCTGAATGCTTAATATCATGGGGAGTTCGTTGCATCCCACAATGTCGGAGATGCCTGTTGACTTGGGCGGGTCTACAGTGCTGACGATTACTCGTAAATTGGTCTCGGTCGTATCGCTGAGCACGTGTTGTGTGCTGCGGGGTTAATGCATTGCTCTACTCTTATATTTTTAAGGAGAATTTTTTACGGGGTAGTGGTGTGTATTGTATCTGTAATGTAAAGCAAACCTCTGCAAAATGTATATAAGGACCACACGAAAAGTAGAAAATTTTATGAATACGAGGAAGACTGCGAATCAGCACGATTTTGTGGTAAATATGACGATTTCGAAAATGCGCGGTTTATGCAGAAGTGCACCAGTTGTGTTTTCGGAATGAGACATAAATTAAGCATGTTTAGACAAAGTGGGCATTGATGAAACTATGCCAGGACATTGAACTCCTTGGTGGTAAGAAGTAGGTCCTTATCGTAGCATATGTGATCATTTGTGTATGCCTGTTCAGTTGCCAGTTAAATGCTTTCAGAAGGGGTAGTACGTAAGACCCACAGTCATCAATCCTGAAACAATGAGACGTTGGGCGTAAGTGCTCCTAGGAAGGGAAGTATCATTTTACAGCTCCTTTGTTATACTTAACTTACATACGTACTTAATTAAAACATGCAGCAGATTCCTTCTTGAGAAGTTAATCGGTTCTTAACTAGTCAAGATATTCCCCGCATTTTATGGAACCTCGAAGGTTCATTACCTTCCATCAAATTCTCGTAGATTTGATCACACGAATAATATTTGTTGAACTATGTTATAAAATTTAAAATTACTGGACTAGTATTTAATTAAAAAAGAGAGATCGTACAGGTACATACTTCTTCATGTGAAGTGTGTTTTGTCCGATTTTAACCTAAATCAGAATGCATCGACAATGTAGTAGGAAACACAAATGTGAAAGTACACAGAAATCTAGCTGCCTGCGTAATTGAGTTGCATGCGGAGGCATAGACAGACGTAAATGACGAAGCTGGTATACGCTTTTCTCAGTTCTGTGATCACGCCTGAACATAAGATACTTTATCTGACTGATATCGGAGGTGATAAGTGAACTGATTCGTGAGTTAGAGAAATCTGAGTATGTGAATTTAATATTAGATGGGTCGAATGACTGGCACAGAAGGCCGTGAAGAGGTAACTGTCAGCATCATAAAGGACAAACAGGCAATGTACGCATAATGTAACATTGACGGGCTTTCGCGTAGCCATTGTTGCGGTGGAAAAGTTATATATATATATATATGTAGTATGTGTGCGTGTGTGTGTGTGTGTGTCAGCAGTCTTACTTATTCAGCACGAAATGCGCATGCTTCGTATTATACTGTTACCTCTGGCCTGTCCGGCTGTACCATATTTTTCCACGTCTCATAGACGGCACGATTTTTGGAGAAAAAGAACATGATAAGTGTGTTCTGATTTTCTCTACAAGTTTTATCTGAAACATTTATCATTCCAAGGAGAATTCAGCGAGATAATAGCATAAATGTACTTCGGACTACATGTAAAATGCCTGTTTTTTTGTCGTATTTTCATGAAACTTGCATGTCTCGACGCATTTTCGAAACCTGACATCAAATTTCATGAAGATCTGTCCAATGGGGGCTCAGTTGTTCCATGCGGACGGACGGACAGGCAGACACATGAAGTAGCTAATAGTCGCTTTTCGCAATATCACGTACGCGCTCAAAAAGTGAAATATGTCTTTTTCTCTGTTATACTTCTAGAAAATGTAGCTGCGAATGAGTAAATAGAAATAACTGGTCTGTCTTCGGGTCATATGATTGACGTTGGTTCCGAACGTGTTTCTGGCATGATGAAAGAATGGGCTGATAAAGAAAATGAACGGAATCTGAGCCATGTGTTTGGGACCAAACTGTTGCTACATATAGATTAACCTTTTGGCGCCGGAATTATTTTTTTAATTTTAGCACACCTATATATAAAATGTGAATAATACAGGAACCAAATATGTTAGAATTATGAAACAAACTGCATTTTGAAGAGAAAGAAACGGAGAGTATATACCATGTTTAAAATATTCAGTACCTATATTTGTTGA
>Ga0123352_10012182_pt1 | contig 13583 bp, 10 predicted proteins | sample TergutLab28metaG_FD_89700 | JGI IMG/M metagenome (GOLD analysis project Ga0123352, IMG submission 89700) | Labiotermes labralis P1 segment gut microbial communities from Petit-Saut dam, French Guiana - Lab288 P1 | ecosystem: Host-associated > Arthropoda: Insects > Digestive system > Gut ...
ATATATATATATATATATATATATATATATATATATACCACTACTACAGTAGTAGTTCAGCCTGCACTCGGATACCACCTCACCAACAGCCAATCCCGCTACATAACACCAACACGCCTCAAGTCAGCACATTACAGCCTACACAATAACGCATCAAGTAGTCGCAAGCTCCTGAAGATGGATGTACTAATTTCCGAAACATGTTGAGCAGTAAATTGACATAATAAAGTTGGTCTACCTTTGTTCAAATATCAAGATGATGCACGGTCCAATATGCATAAGATCTGTTAAGATAATTTCACCAGCGCGAACAATAAATGTGGGAAGTACAGATAGAATTCATTTGAGTCCCTAAGTAAAGGAAGGCTGTCAGTAGCATTCCGTGTACTGCGTATCCTCTGAAGAATTTCGTCAACTCGGCCAAGGGTAAAAATTAATTGACTGCAATTGACTGCACTGTATGGCTGTCACTGGTCCGTTTGTTAGGAAACTCATGTTTGCTGGACTAAGAGGACTCATAAACACAGTTGAATGAATATCCGACAAACGGTTCAGTCGTGGATGGACCTACGGCCGGATGGACAGACGGAATAAGTGGTACTATGATTAATGAATAATAAAATATTTAAAGACCAACAAATGCTCTTTGGTTTTGTGGGTGTAATTTTATTGCATAGCGGCCACCAGCATGTTTCGGCCACTAATGTGAACGTCTTCGCGGTGGTGAGAACAAGAATATAAATATTATCAAAATGTATCTCATTCACTCCACAGACTGGTGAGCGATGAACCTGTATAGTGCAAGTCATCGCTCAACAATCTGGATCATAATTCGCCACATGTACCTTCTATGTTCATCACTCCGCATACTCCAGAAAACAATTTTTGACTTCTAATGTTTTATGCTTATCACTATTTTATTTTATTATTCAACCGTGAATTTCAACCAAAAACGATATGATCTGTAAACTGAGGCGTGATTTAGACACGTTTATATTTGTATTTTTGTTCTCACCGCCCTGACGATGGCCATGTGAGTGGCTGAAATATGTCGGTGACCACTGTGCAATAAAATTAGATCCAAAAAACCAAAGTGCGTGTGTTGGTCTTTTAATATATTTTATGCATTTAATTAATCCACGGTATATGGAATAGGTAAAAATGAATAATAAATGTGAAAGAATGTTGAAAGAAGTGTTCGTGTCCGAATGCGAGGTGCTGCCTCGGTGTTTATCTGGAGGGACTGAGAAAAACCATATAAATAATCAGTATCTGCGACTTGAGTCAGCAGAATAGTTTGACCATAAGACGGCATTAACAGATTCTTAAAACACCTGCACCAGGCTCCTCCAGAAGGCGTGATTTTGCACACTGACCTTGAAAACGGAGTGGTCTGTTGCGATATTTTTCTTTCAGGGCCTCAGATACGTCACCAGATACCTCGGCAGCAATAACCTGTTTCCATGTCTTTCGTGCTGTGTGTTGCCTGTTGTTTTGTATGTGCGTGAATTTGAATTGAATTGAATGGTATTTGGGTTCGAGCCCTTCCGGTCCCGGTGCAACTAGGCCTTAGGACAGGCCCTTTGTGCCCCATGTTCTATCACTAAATTAGAGGAGCCCTGTTCCTTTAGCAAAGTTCCAGATGGCCCCTGTATTTAGTTTCATAATATCCTCAGGGTTCAAAAAGAAGGAGCCTAGATATGAGTGCCTGAGTGAAACCAGGGCCTCACACGCACATAAAACGTGAACTGAGATTTCCTCATCAGTACCACACTTCCTACAAATGGGGTTATCGCTCAGCCCCATTACATACAAATGTCGTCTCAGGGTGTTGTGTCCAGTTAGAAGACAAATGACAACCATGGACTGTGTCCTATTAAAGGACAATAATCGTGCCCTTGTAGCCAAATCAGGTCCGGAGGTACATACAGGGTTTTGGTGGGGACACCTGGGGGAAAAAGACTACTTGGAAGACAAAAGGAGGTTAAATTAAGAGGGATCTTCAGGAGGTGGGATGTGAGGACATGGACTGGATCGATCTGTCTCAGGTTAGGGACGGGTGGGGGGCTCTTGTAAATGCGATAATGGACCTTGGGTTCAATTCAATGCGGTGAAAGTTTTGACTAGCTGAGAACCGGTTAGCTTCTCAAGAAGGAATCTACTCCATGGAGTAATTAAGCAAGTTACTAGGCGATCAGCAGCCCATTAGTGGTGTTTATTAGAAGGATGACGAAAGAGGAAGGGGTTTGGAAGGAAGCTGCTGTTTATCGAATTACTGTCCCCACAGTTGCCTGTAGTGACTGGTGGAAGTCACAAACACAACCAATCATTGTGAATCCGTTGTAAATTCAGGAAAGGAATAGTAAGGCTATACAAGTATTGCAACCGAACATCCCATGGCAGGGACCGTTCGAGGAAAGTGGGTGAAGACGGGTGACAGAAAATGCGAGAAGCAAATGGTTCAAGTCTTAGGCGGCTGAAAGTTTCAAGTCCGTTATCCTAGCATACTCAGGTCTTAAAGGACCAGCATACTGGCACAAGCAGCGATTTCGAAGGAAGTTCTATCAGCACGGGAACTTGTTCCCATAGTCTTCAACTTGGAAACTTGAAACTTTTAGGTTGACAGATATTAACTGAAAAAGCACAGTTCTGTATGTTACTGTTACTTCACAATTTTGACTGTCTTTCAATTAATCACTAGTAGTTGGAAATGTAAGGATCCAGTAAAAAATTACGTACCTTAGAAGGCTATTATTGTTCCTAGAAAACTTTTAACCCAGCATACAAGGGACAACAAATAAGGGGAATCAAACACCGGCACACCGAATAGAATTTGGGAATATTGGCAGTTTCCGAATACCGGGACAACCAATGAAACCCAGACTTTGAGCGAACTGCCATATCCGTTCCTGTCGAAAAAAATAATTTTACAATCTCTTAAAAATAGTCCTTAAAATCACCAAACATATTAAAATTTGTCCCGTCAAAATTGTAACTTACCAAAAATCTGATTAATTATTTAATGCAATAAAAAAGCAGTGATCCCAAACATTTACTTACATGTGCAACACGATCAGCTCGATAAGAAAACTGCTGTATTCATGACAAGGGTTGCCTGTCGAACTGAACTAACCTCAGAAGATATGAACGGATGTTTGGCTGTGCCTGTCCAGAAGGCAGGTGGGTGCGCCCCACGTGGAGACAGGTGGGTGTGTCCTGTTTTAGGCAAATTTGTAGGCTTATTTCTGTATAACTGTAGCCCATAATGTATTAAAATTTAACATAAAGTTTATAACTGCAATGAAAAATGAAAGAAAAAGTGTTTCCGCCCGGGATCGAACCGGGGACCTTCCGCGTGTTAGGCGGATGTGATAACCACTACACCACGGAAACAGCCGCGAAAGAGATTTCATCGAATGATAATACATATGAATCTTCATTCTGACACTGACTTAAAATTTTACCTGACAACAAATGGTACTTTGAATGAGAATGAAATGTACATGAACAACGTAAATAACTTCTAAGGTAGATGCTTTGTAGTCGTGTGCGTTTAATGTGCTTTCATGGTCTATTACTTGCATACGACATGGAATGTCCCCGGTTTTATGCTGCCAGGGAATAGTTTTTTATTTCGATGTTCTTGTTATTTTATACGAGGGTGGAAATGGTGATGTAGACACGTAATAAACACACGATTCAGAATTGTCATTTCGTCATCATATATTTCTTGTGGCCCTATTGCAAATTATCTGGTTCTCTTGAAAATCGGCTAGATATCATGTAAGCGCATGCCTGATATTTGGAGGGTAATATTTTCATGCGATCGATGTAACAAATAACATGAAGGTTAATAAAAAATTATGTGGAAAGCATGTGGTAATTAACATTTGTTGATTATGGATTGTAAAAATGAATTTTCCGAACATCCAATTTTTGTCGCCAGAGGGCAGTACAATTCACAGTGAGAGTCACGGTGGTTCTATCGATGCCGTTATTACCATTTTCGTAGCCAGTGGATAATTGTACACGGCTCATCTCACTGTAGTCCATGGATTACACTACAGTCTGCTATGATCAGAGAGGACAAACCGCGCTAATGGAAGAGAGCGACGTTACATACCACTCTAATTTCTATCGTCGCACACTTCGTTACTCCTCTCTCCCACCCAACCGATCCCATGGCCACACAGCGTAACGGTTCGCCAGATTGTGACATCTTCTGCCATCTATTAACGCTTCTTTTACATAGAGACCGAAGCCTGTCTGTTCTGCTATCTGTAAATCCTTTCGTGTACTACTTGACAGGAACTGTTCACATTGTGCAGTCTGTGTGTCATTTTGGGACGCCACTCGCCGTCTTCGTAGGTTCACTCCCGAACTTTTTAACGATCAGCTTTGCCGGGTTTAGTTAAGTTCTTTAGACAAGGCTCTTTTGGATTACGGCCGTGTGCTCACTGAGTGAATTGTGTAAACGTGAACTGCACTACGCACGTAAGTGATCTTTGAAGTGATGAATTCCTGTTCATTTGAGTCACAACAGTTTCTAATACCGGCAGAAATGCAATAGTCTGCTTTTGTAAATAATGTTACAACAATAACCATAAATTAAATTTCCTGGTTACTTATAATTTTGTTGGCACAAATTTTAACACGTCTGTTGCCAGAGGCAGTTTAGGTTATTCAAGAAGACGAACAACCTTACGTGATGGTTCGTTCAAGCTGTGAATGAACTGCCTGGTTGTCCCGGTATTCTGGAAGAGTACAATTTTGTAATTTTTAATTTTACAGTTTTACATCCTGTCGTTGATCGTAATTTAATAGATGAATTAAATAACACCGTTGACACAACTAAAATCTTGGTATTCTTAACGTAGCTGCATGTTTCGACGTATTGCTGTCATCAGGCAAACATTAAAGTATTTTTAAAACTATATAAAAGTAGCTCATTGCTAGATATGAAATCTCGTGTTTACAAATTACGTCTCATTTAGCAGCAGTTAAGACATAAATTAAAATTGGATTTAAACGGATAAGACCTGGAGAAAGCAATACGTCAGCGTGGCCTCTTCTGGGAAAAACCAGGTTTTGAAATGTTCTATTGTTAGCAGGATAACCTCACAGGGTCGATACATGGTCTTACACCATGGAGCAGAGTCATTGAGAAACTAACCGGTTTTCATCTAGTCAAGAAATTCCCCGCATTTTATGGAACCCGAAGGTTCATTACCGCATTCACAAGTGCCCGCCACCTGTTCCTATCCTGAGCCAGATCTATCCAGTCCATGCCTCCACATCCCAATTCCTGAAGATCCATCTTAGTATTATCCTCCCATCCACGCCTGGGTCTTCCATGTAGTCTTTTTCTTTCAGGTTTCCCCACCAAAATCCTGTATACACCTACGCTAAGAAACGGACAAGGTCTAGAAGCCGAATAAGTTTATATGTGTGATATACCATCGTCAGATTCCTTTAGATCCTCTAGGTATTATGTGCCCTGGTGGAAAGGGACGCAGTCGCTTATGTTTAAACATTACGTTTATTCACTGACGCAAACTTAACCCCCCCCCCCAAAAAAAAAAATGAAATAGAAATGTTTTGTAACTTCCTTTGTGGCACAGCTTGATATTATTAGCACGCGAAGTCAACCGCTTGTAATTGCAGACATATATATATATATATATATATATATATATGTATCTATAGATTAAATCTGTATGGAATATATTATCAGTAAAAACAGGAAATCGTAACTATGCCAAAGGTTTAAATTATGGAAGTATATCGTGAAACAATTATGAAATTGAGGCACAGCGTGACATTCCCGGCTCTTCGTTCTTTTTTAATTACCCCGAAAGGAGCACAGCTTAATACAGGAACCGTACCAGCACATTCACTTTTGTTTTCATTAAATATACGTTTATGTGTATGAATACAAATGTACCTAGAACCATAAACATTAATAGGAGAGACTTCTGTTTAATTGTTATCGGCAGTGAGAGACTTCGGTGATCTTTACGTACGTTCGGAAGACCACCGCTGATTGTCGAATAAAGGCAAGCATAAATCGCCACGTTCTGAAATTAATGCATAAAGTTTTTTGCTGTTTGTAGGTACGTTCACAGAATTGCGAAAAGCGACCATTAGCTTCGCCAAATCTGTCCGTCTGTCCGTCCGTTCGCATGGAACAAGTGGACGGATTTTCAGTGAATTTGATATCTTAGTGTTTTTCTTTTTCGAAAATCTGTCGTGAAAAATCAAGTTTCTTTAAACTCTGACAAGAATAAAGTTTAATACGTGAAGTTTGAATGAAGACATCACGAAGTGCTTGGATACGTACTATAATACTAATTTGTACGTCAGCACAACTGTTTTTATTACACAAGGTAATATGTAGGCTACATGTTCCGACTAATAAATAGTCATCTTCAGGCCTATTCTTGACAGGCTAAGTCACAGGATGCTGTGCACACATTTGGACCCCAGTGTGTTTACATCAGTGAAATATTTTACTCTCCTAGGCAAATTATATGGCTTAAATATTTCACTGATGTAAACACACTGGGATCCCAATGTGTGCACAGCATCCTGTGACTTAGCCTGTCAAGAATAGGCCTGAAGATGACTATTTATTAGTCGAAACATGTAGCCTAAATACTACCTTGTGTAATAAAAACAATTGTGCTGACGTACAAATTAGTATTACAATAAATTAATACGTGAAGACCAATATACATTTTCCATCATATCTCGCTCAGTTCTTCTTATGATAAAAATGTTTTAGGCGAACGTAAAAAAAATGCAAACACACACATTATGATCAGTAAATTTTTTTTCGAAAATCTTACCGTTTATGAGATAATTTGGAAAAATAATGTACAGTCGGGCAGGTCACAGATAACCATATGGCCCACGCACATTGCACGCTGGATACCTAAGGCTACAAACACACACTCAGAATATGTAATTAGCTTAGCTTCCACCGCAACAATGGTTGCAGTAATGCGCCTCAGTGTTGCGTTATAGTAGGTTGCCTATCTTGTTTGATAATCTCGATGCCAGTGAGACTTGTGGAAAAGTGTTCTGTACACGAAGTGTGTGCTGCATTTTTCCGTGCGACTTACGTAACAAACATGTTTTTCTCCGAAACGTATTCAGCGAGCTGCTGTCGAGATGCGCCAAGATTCTTGTCTATGTCTTCATGTAAAGTGTTCTTTGTTTGTCCCGATGTAACAAAAATTGGAATGTTACAGTAACCTCCTGCAGAACACACAGTAACAGACTCCAGAAAATTATTTCGTTGGTTCGTGAGACGGACTAGCACATATGACGAAGCTAATTTGCCAAATTTTGCAACTTTTCCTTGTGAAGGCCCCAAAATTATTCATACCTATCCGTAAATAGAATGACTGATCCTGAATTACTGATAGTTTTAACTTCCGTTTTTTTTGCGTTAGTGATAGTGAACTGCCATAAATTGCGTTTGCTGATAGGATACTGTTCAAATGACAAGAAATAATTTGGCATGGTTAAATACAATCTGAGTACGTAATCATTATTTATGGACGTTTTGTTGACCGTGCATCGCAGTATATTTATCATCGCAGTATATTTACACAGCCTCCGGTATCATCACACCTATAGGTGTGATGATACCAAAGGCTATTTTGACCTCCTGGTGATGAACACATGTGCTCGAAACATGTAGAGGCATGAAATAAAACTTATTGTGAAACAAATTTTGTGCATCAAGTTGGTTAAATACTGAGATAAACATTATTTATTGGTCTGAGAGTGTGACAACTGAGAGTAGAGGTAGCACAGTCGGCGTTCTGACTAAGCTACGGGACAGAAGACCAAGAATCATGGTTCGATTCCCGGCAGATGCAGGCTTACTTCCTCTTCTCCAAAACACCCACACGATTATGCCGTCCACCATTCTTGTTCTCCAATGAGTGTTGGAAGGCGTTCCCCTGGGATAAATTGGCGGGGGACTGAAGTTGACTACTTACCTCCATACAGCGTCAAGATAAAGAAAGAGCGGAGAAATACCTCCACTATCCCATCTGCCTTCATGACGTACACAGAGTAAACTTTGTGTTAGCAAAACGCTCGTTGTTTGTCTTCTTTTTGTAGAAACTAATCACGGAAACACTGAAACATGGCAGTAGTAGTGATGTTAATATTGGAGCTTTTACAATGTCCACCTTTTCCCGAAGCTTGGCACCGGTGTTTATTGTTACAAACATTTAATATTTTAGACGATTCAAATAAAATCGCAACACGTAATAACAAACAATACAGACGTGTTTCGAAAGTGTTTAAAAACGGCTGTGAAGTGTACATAATTGATAGGTTATCTTTGGGAATCGTGGCAAGAGTTGCGGTTTATCAAAATGCTTTAAGTTCAAGTTACAGCGGGCGTTCACTGAAAACCTAAAAAATGTAACTAAGATCTATGCCATGGTAACTGTATAGGAAGTAGAATTAAAGCTGCTCTCGAATTTATTGTGAATCCAATTAGACATTCGAACTGTCCTGTCCGTGCATGACCTCACACCATGCTGGAGTTAATTAAACATCGTTAAATAACTTAATAATATGTGGGAGGATAATATTAAAATACCTTAAAGAATCGGCATATGCGGGAATGGACTAGATAAATCTGCTTCAGAATAGGGATCAATGTCGAGCTGTTTTGGAAACAGTAATGAAGCTTCGGGTTTCATGAGAGATGGGAAGTCTTCTCGAGAAGGACTCTTCTACATCGAATAAGCAGCCCCTCACTTTATCTTCCCGATGTTTTCTGATTTCGAACACTTCTGCGGGCGTGGATTTTTTCCTCTGATTTTTGTTGTGTTGTGATGACGTCCAATTTTGATATGATGGTCCCTAAATCAAGAAATTTGATTATATGTCTAAGTGATTAACTCTATTGTGTAGGGCGTTCATTATTAGTCGGGCGAGGTTCGCTTCCTTGTGCGCTTCCCCTGCCATCGTGTTTACGGATTTTCGCCAGTGATCCTTTCCTAAACAAAGTCAATCAAGAAATACGAAAAAGTTTCATAAAGCAAAGGGACAGACACTTTGATGCCGGAAGCCATACTCTGAATTCGACGTCTATATGGTGAAAGGGTATCAGATGATACGCATTACACCTTCACCTAGTCACCGTTGACTTTTAAGCATTTGCCGTGCCTTCGCAAATAAGCATTTGCCGTGCCTTTGAAACAAAGTTTCATCCCTGCGTAGAATAACCCGTGTCAAGTTTCAGTAGCCAAGAAGTGAGAGTTTGCTTCACGTCGGTGTCTTCTTGCCAGCCGGGTGCTTCTTAAGGGGGTTCCAAGATACAGAAACTATTGCGGCCGAAATCAGAACTGTGGGGAGTGTAGTCCTTATCATCTCCGCCGCAGTTCCGTAACAAGCTCCAGTCCGGTTGGCAGTACTGGATATAGTCATTTTCTTCCTTTTTTGACCCCTTAACAAGTACCTACTTAGGAAGTGACGGGAAACAGACGCTGTCGTGAAGCAAGCTGTCACTTCCTCAATACCGGCACTACATGAAGGTTTCTTCCATGCCGGGAAATAAGCTTTGTTGCCACAGTGGGACGAATACTTAAATGTCAATGAAGAGTACACGGAGGTCTGATGTGTACCATCTGCTACCAGTGTGCTCTGTATGTGTCCAATTCAGAATACTGCTGTCGGATCCACAGTGTTTGTTACCTTTCTTTTTTTTTTTTAAAAAAAAAATCGTTTGTATGCCTTCACAACATATTCCTTTTATGACCGATTTCAATATTATCTGCATGTACACACGATTTGTCACCCTCTTCTTTTCCTGTAGGGGATTACATCATCTTCATATTTAGAATTAATTCTTAAACAATTAACCCCGTGAAAATTATATGGGTAAGCCCTGTGATTTCTTTGAGAGCAAATGCGCCCGAACATAAACCTTATGCCGGAAAAGACTAAAACAACTTATCCTTGTAAGAAGTATAAGAATAAATAAGGAACTTTTTTTTATTTACCTTATTACGGAACGTCAGTAACACGTTTGTATCACTTACAAATTAGAGTTGTTGAGTTCTGTGCCATTACTTTTTTATATATTTCCTACGTGATGCCATCTACGTCATTACCTAACTTACCTTGACTTATACACAACAGAAGACTAGCCCCAGAGCCATAAGGATTGAAGTTCGGATGTGCTGACTATAAATCACTTACGTAAAACAACAAATTGCGTTACTGGCAATATTTATGCGGGTTCTGCCTATTGTTTGAGCATTTAGCGTCACCGTGCAGCGGGGGCCACGAAATGATAACACATTTTCTTACGGTCAAAAATGACAATTTTGTTGAATATAATTGATTGACGTAATGTTATTTCACTCTGATCTTTATAAAATAATCAGGAATGTTAAACCAGTTTAGTGTTCGTGCCCTTTACTTCCTGCTCAGCCTGCAAACGACGCACACGATTCGAGTGATTCCGCAAAGTCTCCGGCTTCACGCATAGCGACAATTAGTGAGTCTATGCTCATGTCACAAGTGGGAAGATTGCGCGAAGTCGTGTGCGCGTAGATCAGTGTGTTTCTGCAGTCGGAAGGGTGGAGGTGCCAGTATTCTTGCGGACCATTTCGTTCTCGAATCGCACATAGGTAGCCATAATACGAGTAGGATACAGCCAGGTCACTCCCGGATACTAACGATCTGTGCTGTCTACCCCATGGATCAGAGCGGCATGTGGTTGGCCTGTGATATATATGGTGGCTGCTATCACGTGACTGAGGTGTGAGGACAGTACCGTTTGTGAGACTAGCGCTGAAGGTTGCCATTTACAATCAGGCAGTCTTCGTGGAATTACTCGAAATTCGCCACCAGTGTCCTCTTTAAAGCCTTTGCACATTCCCAGGCTCAATATGCTTTATGTTCGAAGGGTAAAGAGTTGGTTTTTGGGAATCCTCTAAAGAAGTAATCACACTGATTTAAACCTTACCCTGCTAACGTGGAGAATATGGCGAGCTCCTAAAAATGCCAGCAGATGGCAGGTGGTATTTAATTTGGCGTTTAAAGGGTTAAACCGGGTTTGCAACGTTGTCGTGAGTGCCTGCAATAATGCATTTCAGGAAATTATTGCGACATTGTTCGCACAGCACCATCCGCACCGTACACACGACCTACACAGCGGCTCTCAAGACCACCACCCATCCAAAAACTCGGTGCAGAAAACCATGTGCTGCAACTCAACATCTAATGCTCCTGATGATTGGCTTACGTACCCGAAACATGTCGAGCTAAGAATTCATCAACAAAATTACTTAGTTGTATGAAGTTGGCATTTCACTTTATTTCATGAGGAAGATGCACAGTCAAACAACCCTCAATAACAAAATATATATCATTTCACGTCTCACCCTATCTGTGTGTACGTGTACATATTAGGGAGGCTGGAAAAAGTTACCCTTTGTACCTATGAATTGCATCACGTCATACGTGAAAATAAAGCTGAGTGTGACTTACAGAAATAAAAGAGTCACACGGTGAAGTCTTGTGGGTGTAGCACCAGTAAGGGTATTCAAATCACAAGAGCTCAGTGTCAAGACGATTTATGTTTAATTGAAAGCTGTCACTGCGCCTGAATTCAATAAAATATTCTCGGGCTAGCAGCCGCGTCAGGCGATTGAGTAGCGAGTAAACCAACGTTTCGAGTGCCGTTTCTGTTCTTGTCATCTGGAAAATTACTTTTTCAGAACCAAGCCAAACCCAAGAGCTACCTGGGGGGGGGGGGAGACTTGAGCGAAGCGCATTCCGACGTATCCTGGTGTGTTTAGTCATTCGTACGTGTGACCGCATCGCTGGGCTCATCGATAGACACCTTATTTTATAGGTGGCAGATCGCCTACTTTACTATAGCTTTTGCTTTCGCTAACGGTTACTCGTGTTGGGTGAAGACCTCGAATTGACCTGTTGCTGACTATCTCAGAAGTCCGTCCGCGTCATGATATACCTGCCCGAATGGTTGGCTCATCGCTGGTGGCGAGACAGGGTTGGTCAGGTACCTGCCCCGCTTGGTCCTGCTTTTCTTTCAGTAGCATGCTTGTTATGGAAAGCCAGACCTAGCCCAATGCGAAACCACCGTCTCAGGTTTGTTTTGAGCACATATGCGAAGTTCTCCCTGAGGATGATGTATAACACACCGAAACATGTAGGAGAGATTGGTATGACATATGTAGCAAATACATAATATGCATTTGGTTGGAGTACTGAAGAAGTGATTAATATTATTGTTCAAGAGTACAGTAGGGTCTCATTTTGCGACGGTTTGTTTTACGACGATTCACTTTTACGAAACTTGTTGAGTCGGACCGAGCACTCCCGGCTTGTGGTGCAACACTATCGCAACTCAAGCGTCCTTGCTGTATTTAGTGCGCTTCTAGCTCTTTTCCGGTGTGCATGTGTTTCTTATTTTTCTATGTTAGTGCAGTTCTTTTAAGTTGATTTTGATTTTTCCACCCATGACGTCCATCAAAAAGACAGATTGTCCTCTTTTGCATAAAGGAGTGAAAAGAAGAAGGAAGACTGTAACTTTAAAGACTTAAATGTTACTGATCAGAAAAATGGAAGCTGGCGAGAAACGTGCTAATATTTGTAGTTCCCTTGGCTTGAGGTTTGAGGCAAAGTTACAAATGACTACAAAGCAAAAGGTTACAAAGTATTTGGTGGTCGGTGACTCAATAGTGCGCAACGTCGGAGCAGAACGTGCAGATATGAAGGTGGAGTGCTTTCCGGGGATAAAAACCGAACAGCTACACCGAGTGGTGGAAAAGAGGAATGTAGTTAATCCAGATACGGTTATTATTCACGTGGGTACTAATGACTTGAAAACAACGAGAAATCTAGATTTTGTAATGGGAGAAGTGTATGCGTTGGTGTCTACAGCAAAGAAGAAACTACCGAACTGCAGACTTGTCCTGAGTGGAGTACTGAGACGTAGAGATGTGTCATGGTGGCGTACTGGGGCGCTTAATGACAAATTCGACTGGGTAGCCAACGCCTTGGGACTTACTTTCGTTGATCCGAACAGCTGGATAGAGGACGGGGACTTCGCTAGGGATGGATTGCATCTGAATGGAAGAGGAAAGAGACGACTTGGACAACTATATGCTAGAGTTGGTGGACTTGATGTTGGAGGAAAGGCAGACAGTAAGACGTGACAAATTTTGAAAGTTGTAAATCACAGAACGAGGGATTCCAGGGAAACGCGACGATCAGCGATCGAGGAACAAAAGACTTTACATGAGGAAGATGGACCAGTGACTAGTAACTTGATGAGTAGGGAAGCTTAAGTGGGGCCAATGTTTAAATCTACAGCTGAGGCAGAGGAGGAATGTGTAGCGGCGACAGTGGCGCACATAGTTGAGGGTAAACCGCTGGTTTTGCTGCAGGTAAACTGTAGGAGCATTTGCAATAAGATTTTAGAATTCTGGAACTTAATTGATATATACAACCCTGATGTTGTAATAGGCACGGAGTCATGGCTTAGTGAGGAAATTAACAATGCCGAAGTTTTTAGG
>Ga0123352_10012183_pt1 | contig 13580 bp, 10 predicted proteins | sample TergutLab28metaG_FD_89700 | JGI IMG/M metagenome (GOLD analysis project Ga0123352, IMG submission 89700) | Labiotermes labralis P1 segment gut microbial communities from Petit-Saut dam, French Guiana - Lab288 P1 | ecosystem: Host-associated > Arthropoda: Insects > Digestive system > Gut ...
CTTCGCGGAGAGCTTCCGCATGTCCAAATCTTCATGAATGATGGACCCAACCCGCTCACGTGAGATGCCCAGTTGCTCAGCTATTGATTTAGCCGAAATCCGGCGGTCTTCCAAGATTAGCTCTTGGTCACTCTTTGGGTCGTCCAGGATGAGGCGCATCACAGGTGGAAAAATCGCCACGTTTAAACTGGGCCACCCAGTTTCTGACGGTGGCATACGATGGTACACGTTCCCCTAATGTTTCTCTCAGAATAGCGTGAATTTCCTTCGGCGCCTTGCCTTGCAAGGGAAAAAACTTGATGACAGCTCGCGTCTCCATGTTGTTGAACTCGCGCGCGTCGCCTGACATGCTTCCTTTCAGCCTCTGTAACAAGAAGAGACTTGCAGTTTGGCACATGAACAGACCCTCTTTCCAACGACACTATCGATTCTGTCCTACGACATCGGGAAGTAGGTCGGGCTAATGACTTATCAGCACCCCCACGTACATTACAGCTCTGCAGGGATAGTAACACAAAACATTTCACTAAATATTCAAGGCATGAATTTGAAAATTTCTTACACGAGTCAGCATGGCAAACGTTAACGGCAAAGTACGACGGTGCAATACCGACCGGCGCATAGGTGCCCCCTGTCTGTTTCGTAACGTCTCCTTCCATCTCGTGATAACATCGTTATGTAACCCAGACCTTCTGTGCTTCGCAAGGAAACCAACCCGGACGGGCTAATCACAATGAAGCTCTACGGTAACCGTGGAAACGAAGTGTTGAACTCACTCACTCGCAAGCGGATTACATAGGGCAGGTTTTATGTGCTTACGGTTTAACAGCGCTGCCAGGAACTCAGTACACACCGTCGGATAATTGTATCAGCGAGTAATAAACTGGAGGGGATACGGAAGGAAAGCAGCAGTGGCTAAATTTGTTGTTCTCAGGTTCTGTGGAAAACCACTTAGAGCCACCACTGTCTCCAGCGAGACTCGAACCACGCACCTCCAAATACAAATCATAATCTTAGGAATGTCCAATGTCTAGACAAGATAAGAAAATAATACGATGTTTCGTCCTCAGAGGCCGTACCATGGATCAGGCGGATAGTCGTCGGCCTTCACCGCGGATAGCCGGGTTCGATCCCGGGCCAGTCCACGTGAGACTTACAGTGGATGAAGCGGCACTGGAACAGGTCTTCCTCCCAGTACTTCGGTTTTCCAGAACTATTCCGCCATTACTCCATGCACTTTCCTTCATCCATTACTGCAGCTGTATTAGCTAAGCAACTGAAAGCGTCTAAATACAAATCACCACCACCACCACCACCAATGTGAGCTTTTGACCCGTTCAGGTCCCAGGGTGGACCCTTGCACACAGACATAGTTACTACACATAGGACCATCTAACTGTTCCCGATTACGCTTCATGTGACCTATGTACACCATTCGTGAACCCAACACTACCTTGGTGCTTCAAGAGCTTACACTCGGTCCAGTTACCGAACGATGACGTGTTCTTTTCTGAAGATAGTCGACCGAAGAGGTCCAGAATTCTAGCAATCCCATGTGTCAGATCGGCCGACAAGTGGCAAGTCAGACATGTTACTGCTTGATCCAACTGTCTGTGTGACCCACCAAGCAAAAAGAACATTCACCGTAAATTAAAGGCATCACGCCACCACGACACAACGATCCATCTTCCTCTCGACATAAAAACACTAATGTGTGCGGCAGCTCTAATGTTCCCGTCTGGATCAACACTTTAAGCCCAGTGATTACTTTATGTACAGCCCGGTTGAACACTCACAAATTCTACGTTCCGCCCACGCAGCTGTATTTATGTGTTTTGTGTGGATCTGAGAACAAACAGCGATTACTTCCCTATACACCATTAACTGACTGGTTTGTATAATAAAGTTTACTGCGCGGTACGGACTGGATATATATATATATATAATTCGGGTTAATTTCAGCATTAAGAGGTTAACAGCCACGTCCTTTCGACCAAATTATACAAACAAGCTAATACTAAACAGCGCATGCGTAATCAGCAGCACCAAAAGCACAGTGACTAAGCTACGGACTGGACTGGACAATCTAGGTTTCGATCCCCAACGGGGGCCATGAATTAAGGTTACATTACGTTACCCGTACCCGACCGAAGCCCGACAGCCTTTTATTGTAGCCGGAATGAACCCCGATGTATTTGCAGTGTGTTCTGACTATAGTGTCACTAACACAACTTCTTTTAATTCATAAATGCCCCTACTCGACTGAAATTATTATTTAATTACGCCCTAAGAGCATCTGATATTTTGTCGCTCGAGAAAGGGTGAACAGATAACGGACGCAAAGTGAGTGTTATCGCGAAGTACAGCGTGTTCTTTTTTATCATGTCCCTCAACATGACAGCTGTAACTTGATATCGCGGCACATGCTGGCCTTCTGTTCGATAAAGCTCTTGTAATCGGGGACGTCATCAAGGGGACAAGTGTATTTCTGGGACGACGCAGCTGCGAAAGCCCCTGTGAAATCCAGTCCGTGTGTGTTTCCAGAGCCCGACCGAACTCCATTCCCCCAACGCGCCCTGTCAGTGAACTCTCAACTCGCCACTTAACGTACACGTGCAGTTATGCCGTCAATGGATTGTCAACTGGCAACACACACGTGACGTCACAGCTCTCTGTAACTAGCCGGTAATTTTATGATTCTCACGAGCCTACATTGAATGATAGTGCCAATAAATCGTGCTTTCCAAAACTGATGGCCCGATAAGGTCCTACCGTTTTATATAACATGTGACTGGCACAAAACGAAGCAGGCCCGCGCCCGTAAATCATCCATGCTACCAGGCCAGGGCAACCTGCACCACCAATGGGTACCGGGCGCTCTTCCTGCAAGATAAAGAGTCCAAGGGACGAAACTGCCCACTCGTACCCACACTGCCAAGTATGCCTGTAATCACCCGAACGACTAAGCAGAGGGACAAATTCTCACACTCTGCCAGACATACAACACTGCATTACTGCATTTCGCCAAATCAAAGCACACTCAATCTTATGGCCTGCCACAGCCACTGAAGACATTTTGTTCAGAAACGCACCTCATCTGAATTATTGACGGTTTCTTTCCCGACACAGCCACCACCTCAGACTGTAACTAAGAGTGATAGGAGAGGCACATGGAAAGAAACGGTTGTGACAAACTGAACTCCCATTCCGGTATTTCTGTGCACAGACCGAGAAAACCCACGAAAATGTCAGTGACGATCAGTCAGTCGGTCGCCACGTCAAGATATGAACCCAGGATATTCTGAAGCAGGGGTACTGAGACATCCGGTATAAGCGTGAGCGTGATTCATTGGTCCAATAAGAGCACTGGTGGAATAACAACGTCCGCGGTAATTGGGGCAGTCCGATCGCTGTCATGCCACAGGGCGCTAATCTCAGCACTTAATATAGCATCGTTCAGCTGTAATCAATCACTCTGTCGCAATTAATCTTCCAGCGCCAGCTATTGTACGCAAATACGACTTTCAATGAAGCTCTAACTTCGTAATAATGCTTTTCTGAATTTTAACGTTAATGGCATGAATACTACGTCTAATGTACAATCTGCATCACAGTTAACCCTTTAAAAGCAGTGGTAACTATGTGTACCACCTGCTATAACATAAAAACCCCTGCAGTTCATCCGCACAGTCTATTTACGTGTTCAGAATGTTTCTCACAACACACCGTCACTATTTATTCACACAGCTATCATCGTCTTGTCTTTATATTGCACACGGACCGTGTTCTCTGTGAGGCTGCAACTCAGTTCCACACACTATTTACAGATACCTGCAGACCCGGTATCAGACCCGGGCCAGTCCGTGCAGTTATACGGTGGGGGACAGGGTTTCCTGTCAGCACTGCGGTACCACACTACCAGTGCTCGATACTGATCTTTACCTCAACACTAATGCAATCAGAAGGTCAAGCCTACAGACTTGGACACAAAGCAATGCTCTGTCGGATGTCTGGGGCAGTACTGTCATACGGTTGCATGCAGCACAGGTTCGGACATGTCAGTCGGAACGGTGAGTTGCTTACAGCTTTCTTATTGATAGTTTACAGTCCAACATATCGAATGACAGACGGCTGACTGGTCGATTGCAAAGGACTGGGAAGGAAGCGAACATGGCCTAATTTACGGCACTCCCTTGAAATGCCTGTAACAACTTTGCACTGTCACAACCCTCACTCAGGACGGGCGGTTAAACATTCGGGTTTTGAATCAGAGACCTGCAAAATACGGGGCAGACGGTGACACCACTCAATGAGCATGTTGCACGACATGACGAAGTTGTCGCACTTCTCTGGCGTTCTTTACGAAGTAAGACAGCAACATTCTGCCCAATATAAGCGTCTAAACCGCTTGACGGGTTTTCACTAAATTCGGAACGTGAATTTTTTTACAAAAAGTTGTCCAAACAGCACGAATTTCGCGCCCATCAAGCAAAGAGACAGAAATACTTTACTGGAGGGCATCACGAAATCTCTAACCGTCATTTCCACATTTCTTGACCGATCTGGGTGAAAATTGGTGGCAAGGATATCCGCGTTACACTGTTCAGCGTTAGGCGTCCCGTCAAAAATCGGTACGGTGAAGGCCACACTTTACTCAATAACGTAAATGCAAATTTGCCCCATTTCCTACACTTCCAAACCGATCTGCCTGGCACTCGGTATAGAATATCTGCATGCTACGTCCTGAACAGTTAGGAGCTTCGTGAAAATCAGTACAGTGAAAGCCGAACTGAACTTAGGGATGGTAATGAGTTTCTACCCACACTTTCAATACTTACTGTTCTATTTAGCCGAAATTCGGTATAAGGCATCTGAATGAACAGCCAGTCAGCTGAGTTTCGTGAAAATCTATGCGGCTAAAGCGGTACTTTTGTTACGCGTAAGAGGAGTTACTTTTCAGCGCGTACCGTAAAGCCGGACAGCAGTCAGATTCCACAGAACAGCACGCTAAGTCCGTGCAACGCGTCACAGAGTGGGCACACCACTGAACACACACGATATTGGACGAACACGTGACAGCGAATCACAGCCTCAAGAACTCGACTGCACGTGAAACGGACAAGAAAATTAGACCTGACAGACCCCCGGCTCTGCCGCGCCAAGGGACGTCCAACAGGGGTCGACTAATGGATACCACGAACAGGGATGTACATGGCCAAAACACTGACAAAAGTTCTGGCGATGAAATGACTTCACCCCCACGTGCACCCGCAATGTGTAGACGTATCCGACACGTGTGGCAAACAGCAGCGTAACTGAGATGGATCACTGGTGACACGACTGGCAAGAGGGACAACGGGGAGGGGGGCAGCCCTTATAACCACTCGACTCGAGTCATTCTGCTGCTGTTATTATTGTTCTGGGGCGTGACGCCGTGACGACTGGACATTTAATGCGGTAGGAGGCAGAGGCACAGTTGTGAGCCTCTGATGCTGACCAAACCACAAACAAAGCCAACGAAAACCTAACCCACGGACGTCTACTCACGCAATACCCACTGCGTGTGAAACGCATCGCTGGGCTCTGATACGGACATGTTACAGTGGGACAGCGCTTACGCTGACGGATGTCCCGTCTTGACTGCGGGCCTTGATATGCTTCTGCTACAAATTGCATCATGTCCTTTTCGGGGAGGGTGATAACTCTGGCCTGATGGACGTCTGGGTTTTGAACCCGGAGTGGATCTGTCGCGTATATTGAAGGCCTTTGCGACTTGGTATGAAAAGGTCACTTGATGGCCTCGGTGAGTGCAGGGGAGTTGCCGGCCATGTCCCGTCTCTGAAATGTACCGTGGCCTTTACCCAACAACTGAAAAAAATTATGGGAACTTCGGTCTCACGGGGACCCTTGTATAGGGCTCTCGTGCTGTTTGGAGTTGTACCGTGTAGGAGGCGCCACAGTCACGTCACTGTACTTCACTGAAACACGGAACTGAATTGTCTCACATTCCGACACCGTGCAAGTCTAAGCGATTCAGTTGCCCAGCGGGTCAAGCAGGCTTCTTGTCTCCTTTTCCGTTCCTCAGGCGCTGCTGGTAACGTATCCGGAACTCGTGAACCACGTCCAACTTGTGCGACCGCTGTTGATCGCAGCGCAACACGACCGGGCATCTGGTCGCCGCTACGTACCGGAGACACGTAGTTGGCCGTAGTGTGGGCATACTGCTTGTAGATGTTGGGCGAAGCGGATGTCGTAAAAAGTCACAGTAGCACCCCCCATGGCAACTGGCAGTCTTGGGCAGTTTGTATAACTTGTCAGGGGCGTCGTCTGCAAGAGTATCCCTGATAGGAGATCTGCTGAGGCTGTCCATGCTGCCTCGTCATCATCCCGAGACAAGTGTTCACCAATCTGTACGACGTCACAGTCCACAAAGCTTGCAACTACGGCACCACTGCTGTGACAAACAACAATCCGGCATGTGCTGGTGGAGGAGATTCAGTTAGTACTTTCAGTAGTACTTGGACACATCAGACAAAGGACCTTTTCCGGTACTGAGACACATCAGACAAAGGAACTTTTCCAGTACTTGGACACATGAAAGGACCTTCTCCAGTACTCAGACACATCACAAAAAAGGACCTTCTTCAATACTTGGGCACATAACACAAAGGACCTTCAACAGTGCTTGAACACATCAGACAAAAGCCCTTATCCAGTACCTGGATATAGGACCTTCTCCACTACCATATGCCACTGAATCTAAAAACTTTATTTCTCGAAGATTAATATTCAAATGGGACAGTCTGAGAGAGAACTAGCTAATGGGCGCACCGTTCCTTACACTGTTTTATGGCCCGACATTCCACATTACCGCCACTTGTCTAATTGTGGCAATTCTAATGACAGCAATGTCTCAAACCATCACAGACTATGGCAAGTAAAGACATACTTCCAATATGCTGAATGATCGATGCTCAAAATATTTTACCACTCCCCGAACAACAAAATAATATTTTCAATAAAGTATAATGTTCAAACTAGTCAAAAGAAACAATCATTTTGTTATCAGGATTTACAAATTACGTGACATGCTTAGCAATATACATGATTATGTCACAATTCCATCCACACACTTTCAAGTTCATAATTCATTAATCACCCACACATTCAACATCGCACCATGTCAGCTATTCACAACATCACTATATAAACTATAAACAGTCAACTCCACCTCCAGTTGAATTACGTAATACATTGGCCACAGACTCCCACTTGCTTAAGGCGACAGACACAGCCGTGTTCAAGTTCTAAAGGACGTTCCTTTTGTTGTATCACAGAGAATGGTAGCTGTCATGCAATGATAAAAGGGCACCCTGCATGACACGTATACAGACACTGTTCAGTATAGAAAAATTGTTATCTGACGTCTTTCAAAATACATCATATGATGTGAATATGCACTACCTGGGTGTGACAGATAGCAATTTTAAATTCATGCCACAGTGAACACGGCTCATACAACAGAAGGAAACAACCATGTGAATTGTTTCTCTTTCTGAAATATCCACTCCTCAGGAAACATTCCTCTTCTGCTTGACATTACTCTGTGTTCAGTGAGATGAATTTATGTAACATTCTAGCTTCTCTCTAGGCCAGGGGTCTCAAGCACTTGGTGCTAGGCCACATGCAGCCCACCCGTTCATTTTATATACCCCCCATAACTTATCTTATTCCATTTACAGAATGTGGCCTGTGTCTGAGAATTTTTCACTTAAAATGTCTCTCATCACATGACTGGATGTTAAAAAGGTATGCTATCTGTAGATGGCACTATACAACATGTCAGCAGGGACAGACAATAATCCAGTAAGGTCTTAAATTCAACAGTTATAATTATTTTGATTTTGTGATTAAAAGCAAGAGACTGCTGCTCTATGCTTCTGCAATCAAGGTAACAAATTTTAAAGTTTTGGGGAGTACAGACAAATACAGATATTCTGCATGTAGAGTGAATTACAATGCAAAACAACATAGAGTTGCAGCTGAAATCTATGGAAGAGGAAGACACAAGCAGGCTCGAAAGTCTGAAAAGGATGAACAGTGGCAGCAGCATGTAATCCAATTGATTTTCGTGTGAAAACGTTTGTGTGTCTTGTTACTTGAATCTACATGCTAAACCAATTTAAATTGAGCCCGTTCACTCTTGCAGAACACTGACACATTTAGCTACATTTTTGTTGCTCTTGCTACTCAAGCTAATACAAACTACAAGCTGTTCAAAAACATTTATTGTACCTGATTTGTCACTTCTGTGACAAGGTCAGTACCAATAAAGCAGAGTTTTTCTTGTGTTTAATTAAGAAGAATGTCACACAGCTACATACAGCATGGAGGTATAGCTCCACATATTCTTCATCTTCACACTAAATTCAAATGAATCAACAGCTTTACACTGGCAGGGAAAGAGCCTCCTGCACCTACTGGGTTGTGCCACTGCAAAAGTAGCTCAAGACCCATCCATTTGGGATTTGTGGTGGACAAAGTGCCACTAAGTCAGGTTTCTCCCCAAGTACTTCAGTTTTCCCTTCTCAGTTTCATTCCACCAACAGTCCATGCTCATATTCATCAATCACCACTGCTATATTATATAATATTAGAAGCTGACAGTGTCATTACATAATGAAATTTACAACGTCCTATCGGAGACACAGTTGGGCCTTACTGTAATGACAAAAGTCTCAGCTGTTGTCTGGATCTAAACACAAGTGATCAGCCTATAGTGACTGTGTTATACTGTCACCATTCATGCCAACTATGGCAGTTCATACAGGAACAGTTCAAAACTGAAGCTATACACTGTAATACTTCAAGATCAGTAGAGATCATTTAGTTTCCCACTGCAATCAATTCTACCATATATATGGTGGATGCTATGCAGTGTGTGAGGAACACCTAAGACATAACTTTCCACAAGTTCACTCCACTCTCACATTCTGATGACTGGTTGTCAACGGTACAAAAACAAGTCTTATACATTTTTACTTTTGGTTCAATAATGCCCTTTCATGGGTAAGAAATTAGACTTAACAAGATCACCATGCTCTGTGTGCGCGTGTGCGTATTATGTCAGTATTCTTACACACGAAACAAAAAGTGAAGATGGGGAGAGTGATTAAATAGGCAGGCACTAAATTACCCTTACAGTTCAAATCTGTTCTAGTTACTGCACATATGCTGTCCAATATTCCACCCTCCAACAGTACTGCACCTCACACAAGGGGCGGTTCCTTACTTAATAGGAGCTTACAGTAATCAGCTAGTTTCAGAAATGAGGTCACTGGTGATGGAATCTTAATGTAGGTAGAGACTATGTCATGATGCTATGCTGCTAACAGGCACAGCAGGACTCAGTGTTTTACTGATGCCATTATACAAAACATGACACAACACTACTGACACCAGAGTACACAATAAGGCACAACGCTCTACTGATGCCAGTATACACCCGACACAACACTACTGACACCAGAGTACACAATAAGACACAACACTGTCCTGATGCCAGTATACACAACATGACACAACACTGTACTGACACCAGAGTACACATTAAGACACAACGCTCTACTGATGCCAGTATACACATGACACAACACTGTACTGACACCAGAGTACATAATAAGACACAACGTTGTACTGATGCCAGTATAAACAACTGACATCAGAGTACATAATAAGACACAACGCTGTACTGATGCCAGTATACGCAATGACATAATGCTGTACTTATGCCAGTACACACAACATGACACGACACTGTAGTGATGCCAGTATATGTTAACACGTCAAAACACTGTACTGACACCAATGTACACAGCAAGATGCAACCACACACAAAAATTACCCCAATTCCTCCTTTCCCCATGTTGCTATTAAGTTCATTGACTTCAGAAAATTGCTAACTTCAACTAACCAACTTTGCAGCCTGCAAGTAAGAAATGCCTCTGCATTTCAAGCCATAAATATGGCTACAAGAAGCAAATAACACACATAAATACATAAACCGCAAGAAACGCAAGACACGTCATACAGTTTGGGTGCTGTGTATGCACCTTGTATCAACAAATAATAAATTTCCAGTCAGTCAACTGAAGACATGGCAACTCCTACCTGTTCGAAGCCTCCCAAGATTTCTGTGGTGTCCATTGCTGAGTTGATGGATAACACTCTAAGTTCCTGCCCCAACAGCTGAGACAGCAGATGGACAGTACTTGTTTTGCCACTACCAGCTGACCCAACCTAACAGAAAACAAACTACTTAATCAGCTGAAACTGACATATCATGAGATATAACAATAAACATCCAATAACAGAAAATGAAAATTACATACTTGCAGCACACCAAACTGAAGAACAGCAATGTGACATAATCACATTGCCCTATTTGTTAATTTTCAGTGGAGCAAACTGGATGACTTTTAATAAATTTACGTGACTCTATGCCACATCAACAAAGGAAACTTACCAGTATTGCCAAATAGTTCATGTCAACGCATCTTGCAAGTGATCGCAGCACACGGAACTGCCTTCTAAGCAACATTAAACAGTCCTGCTCCTGAGGAACAGCTTGATTCAAGCCAATACAATCCTTGATTTCTTCTATCATTCCAGTTCTCTGTGATGTCATTCCATTACGTGACATAACTATGTCATCAATAAACAAAGTACTGTGACTTAAGTGAACCCGAGGAAAGTTGCAGAATAATGGATACTCTGAGCCAATTTCTTCAATATAGATTTCTTTAACCTATAATGACAGAGAAATGTACCGTAAGTCAACGTTACACGTTTAGAGAGACAATAAAATGGAGCAGATGCAAAGTTATTTCCCAGACTACAGGATTACGTATACATAGATATCACACAGACATAATTTAACATAGCTTGTTACATATAGATTGCTTAGTGAAGACTAAATAACAAATCGAATTGTGTGCCTAGGACAAGACAGTATTCATAATGGCCAGCATAAATGGTATTAAAGACAAATGATAAATATTAAATTTCAGTACAACCAAAAGAGTAACAACAACATTCAGTAACATTACTGCTCTTGGAATACAGCTATCATATTGGAAGCATACCTGTAAAAATATTACGTAAAGGTAAAGGTAAAGGTAAAGCTTTCCCATTACAGGCCCGGTGTGGCCCAGAGGGTGGGTAGAGGTATAGCTCTATTCTTCCATGACTGCGGCACTAGAAAGAGGTGAGGGGTCAGCAGCACGCCCAGGCCGTGTAAAAATATTTGGTAGTTTTAGAAATTCAAGATACTGGAGAGTAAAAGGTAAAGTGATTCCATCAGAGGCCCGGTGTGGCCCAGAGGGTGGGTAGAGGTATAGCTCTACTCTTCCATGACCATGGCACTAGAAGGGGGTGAGTGGTCAGCAGCACACCCCGCCCACACTTTACCCCTGGGAAAGACCTGGTACCCATTGTACAGGAGGCTGGGTGGGCCCCAGGGCCGGTCTGGACAGGCGGAAAATCTAGTCCCCACCAGGATTCGATCCCGGACCCTCCAGCCCGTAGTCATTCGCTATACTGACTGAGCTACCCAGCCCACGATACTGGAGAGTACTCCTAATTATTATAGGTGGATAATCTACTCTGCAGGCCATCTAGGTCAGAAACAAAATAACAAATCGGCATTTAATCTTTACTAAGTACAGTACATTCCTCACAGAGTGACATAACAAAAAGCCCACTTCTTGATTTTCGCACAAATACAGTGAATAAACAATTTTTTCTGTTAGAACGACCTTATTTACAGTAATGTCAGTTCAGTGTTGTAATGTATGAGCCATACAAATGGATGCAAAACGTGCTGTACTTCCTATTCCAGCCTCTGAGCCATTCCTTTACAGAGTCCATTAGCACTGGGCAAACAATCAGCACCACATATTTTCCAACACAAAAAACTGTGTTCAAAGAAAAGTTAATTTTGAAGTGGCAATAACGGTGAACTTAGCTTCATGAGATGGCACAGCGATTATCTTCTGTGTCAAGTTCAGTATCTCACAAAATGCAAATACCAACTTCTTGTCAGTTATACATTCATTTATAAATTTTGGATTACTCATGTTCTCTTCTAAGTGCCTGTTCATCCTTTTGTAAAAATTCTTGGCAGTTGGCTGTTCTCAGAAGCTGTAAGGAATACAAGCTGGAATAAAACAGAACAGTGACAAGGCAACAGGGTGGACACCCTAGGAATCATGGTTTGAATCCCAGTAAGGGCGAGATTTGTCACTTCTCTGAAAAATCCAGACCAGCTATGGGCCTGCCAAGCCTCCAGTTCAATCAGTAATAGAGGCTCTTTTCCTGCAGGAAGAGTGACTGGTGTGTGAAACTGACCACTCATCTCAGTCTGTCTCAATCTAGAGCTGAGGCTAGGAATGGACATGACATACTTCCATGTCACCCTCTCAGTACAAAACATAGTATTTCCTTAACCTAAAGAGGATACCATTCCACAGAACACCAAAAACACAACAGACATAAATCACAATGTTTACCTTTTCCTTATCTTCTTTTGTCCTCATTCTGTCCACATAAATGAGGTCAACAAATTTCCCTGGATGGAAAGTGACATTTTTATCTGAAGTTGTGCATTTGCTCCTGTCTGCCATTATTGCCTCACACCACCGGCACAGGTCCCGCAGGTTCAGTTCCCATGGTGCTCCTCTCTGCCCCCACAACCTCAATTCACCTGTCTCTCTGACCAATCGGGAATTGAATTTTACCATACAGCAAATCAGATTACGAGGCAGAGCAGGAAACAGAGATGTGGTAATGAACTCCAAGTCAGCTTCCGTTAAAGTATCAATGTACACCTAAACAAGAATGAAAAGCATGTAATATGAAATGATCTTACCCCCATTTCTGCAGCAATAGCATCAACTTCCCACACGAAACATGAACCAGTGACATACACACAGTACAACATTTATGGTATGTTGGATCCATTTTCTTTAACTGCCTTAAAAAATGTAAGACTTGCAGAAAACTGGATTGGGCATAATAAGTACTTCATTTATACAGACTTCTGTTCCAATCGATTTTTAATACATAGCAAATAATGTATATGAATAACGTATCTGTTACTATGCAGTTTTACATAAAACTTGAACACATCAAAACATATTCATTAAACTCCTGAACATCGAACCTATTCCCAGTACCGATGTTGTTTCGCACAGACAGACCTCAGAAGAAATTTCAGTAGGTACTTCAAAGCAATTTGAATGCTTTTTTTGATAACAGCCATTCCGTTGTGTTTACAATAATACAACAATTTATTCAGTCCGTAACACAACATATATTGATAACCAATATATGTTGTGTTATGGACTGAATAAATTGTTGTACAGTTTGAATGCCCTCAAATGTGCTGTATACATATCCCCACCCCCAAATGTGCTGTATACATATCCCTACCCCCAAATGTGCTGTATACATATCCCCACCCTCAAATGTGCTGTATACATATCCCCACCCCCAAATGTGCTGTATACATATCCCCACCC
>Ga0123352_10012185_pt1 | contig 13579 bp, 9 predicted proteins | sample TergutLab28metaG_FD_89700 | JGI IMG/M metagenome (GOLD analysis project Ga0123352, IMG submission 89700) | Labiotermes labralis P1 segment gut microbial communities from Petit-Saut dam, French Guiana - Lab288 P1 | ecosystem: Host-associated > Arthropoda: Insects > Digestive system > Gut ...
GCATTTCCCAAAAGTCCCCAAAAACTATTTTCCTTATTTCTTTCCCTTGCGGGGAAAGTCCCGAAGGGGAAAGGGGCTGGGGATTTAGGGGTCAGACGTGCAAAAGTACGATTTTTTTACCACAGGTTAAAACCTGTGGGTCTCAACACGCACTCAAACGATTGTTGAAAACTTAATGAAAACTTAATGCTCATTTTTTGCTTGGTAAAAATTTTTCTAACTATCTTTGTAAACTTAATTGTGAGAAAAACGTTATAATAATTGCAGAAATAATTTAATCATTATCAATATAAACTACTAAAAACAAGAATTTATGAAAAAATTTACCTTATTAAAATCGTTGCTTCTGACCGCGATATTGCTGGTTGGAAGCGGAAGTGTTTTCGGACAAACAGTAACAATTTTTTCCGAAAATATGGGAAATCCGACTGCTAACACACTTGTGGCGAACCACACGTTTCAAAACAGTGGAACACTAACATTTACAGGAGTGGGTGGAGTGGATGTAAGAACTACGCAGGCTTCTACCGGTTATTCGGGTGCTTCGGGAGGCGGAAATGTGTTTTTTGGCACAGGAAATAATGGCGGTGTAGAACGACAATTTGAAATCTCGGGAATTAACACAAGTGCTCACAAAGACCTTGTGCTTAGTTTTGGTATTAGAAGTATGGTTGGCAACGATGGTAGCAGTTTTGTTGTTGAAGTTAGTGCCGATGGTACAACTTACACAGCTCTCACTTTCGACCCATTACCGGATGCAGCAGGTTGGACTCATGTAACTCTTTCGGGAACAATTCCTTCCACCGAAAATTTAAGAATAAGATTTAGACAGGCAGTAGTTGCAGAGCATCGTCTTGACGATGTACTTCTTGTTGGAGTACTTGCCGAAGAGCCTGCTGTTGCAAGTCCGACATTTTTGCCTGCACCTCTGCCAATCCATTTCGAGCCGGTGAATGTAACGCTTGCTACTACAACCGCAGGTGCAACTATTCGTTTCACAACCGATGGTTCAACGCCCGATGAAAATTCAACTGTTTTCACAACGCCAATCACGGTTTCTACAACAACAATCATCAATGCAATCGCCATAAGTGCCGGAGTTAGCAGTGCCGTAGCTTCGAGGACTTATACTTTCCCTGTATCAGTGCCAAATATCGCCGCATTTAAAGCTGCGAACACTGCTACAAATCCTACTGTTTTCAAAATCGAGGGCGATGTAACATTCGTATTCCGTAACGCGAGAAATATCTTTGTAAAAGATGAAACCGGCGGTCTTGTAATTTTTGATAGTGCTGGAGCAAATTCGGTAGTTACAAACTCATACAACGAGGGCGATATTATCAGTGGCGGAATTATTGGAACTTACAACCTTTTCAACGGTTTGCATCAGTTAATTCCGGTTAGGACTCCGGCAGTCGGAACAGCAGGAACACCGGTAACGCCGATTGAATTGACAATAGCGGAATTGCTTGCCGATTTTGAAAAATATATGTCGCAACTCGTTAGATTGACCGATGTTTCGACAGTTGGCGGTACTTTCGGAACAGGAGCGCAAGGTAGCATTGATATTTTTCAAGACACAGATATGATGATAGTTCGCAATCATTTCGGAACATTCACGGGAGATGTTTTGAAAAATTCGGAAGAAGATGATGTTACTTATAATATCACAGGATTTGCAATTCCTTTCAATGCCGAAAGGCAAATTGCACCGAGAACACGCAGCGACATTGTGGAAAGAACAACCGTGCCGACGATTATTGTTGCAGAGGAAAGTATTCCGACAATGTCTGCACGAGTAGGTAGAACAGCAACTCGCACAATCACGGTGAGCGGAATGAATTTGACGGGAAATATTGCAATTACAATCGATGGCGCAAATAGCAATTTGTTCAGCGTAAGTCCAAATTCTATTACAACACCGGCTTCGGGCGAAGTAGCTGTTACAACTGTTACCATTACTTATGCTCCAACAGCCGATAATGGAAATCATACAGCCACATTGAGATTGAACAGTACAGGCGCACAAGAAGTTAGTTTTGTACTGAATGGAACTGTTTCGCCCGAACTTCCCGATGTAATCATTGTAGAAGTGTACGGCGGTGGCGGAAATACAGGTGCAACTTTCAATCATAAATTTGTAACGCTTTTCAATACCACTACCGAAAATGTAGATATTTCGGGTTGGAGTTTGCAATATTTGGCTGCGGCAACAATCGGGCAGGCGAGTGCCAATAATACGTTTGTTTTCCCGCCAAACACGATAATTGCAGCAGAGGATTATTTCTTAATTCAGTTGCGCGGTGGTGAAAATGGTGCTGACCTTCCGACACCAAATTTAATTGATAATCGCGAAAACAATGTCGGTGCACCGATTAGTATCAATCCGAGTGCAACACAAGGTAAATTCATTTTGTTCAGAACAAGTGACAGACCAACATTTACTGAGGATGTAACTTCGATAACAGGAAATCCGCATTTCCAAGATTATGTTCCTTATGGAATAACCGCAGTACCTGTTTGGGGTTCGATTTTGGGCAATTTGAGCAATACCACTTCGGCTCAACGCCGAATGGTAAATGGCGAATACGTTCACACACAAAATGTTGGAAACGACTTTATGATTGCCACGCCAAATCCGAGAGCAGGACAGAACATACAAGTAAGCGTTGAAACTCCAACAAAAAATGCGTTGAATATCTTTGCTCGCGATGGTCAAATTATGTTCAATGTTTCGGAAGGCAAAGTGGTTGAAGTATATAATGTACTCGGTCAAATGATAACAAGCCAGCTCACAACAGAAGGTTTGAATACAGTTTCGGTGAATATGCGCGGAATTGCCATAGTAAGAGTAGGCAACCAAACAGTAAAAGTGAGATTGTAAAATTGTTTCATAATTGCTGAATCAAAAAAACTGTCCAAGAAATTGGGCAGTTTTTTTGATGAGCGTATTTTAATGCAGAGTTATCCGTCATTGCGGGCTTGTCCCGCAATCTCCTAATTAATTTTCGTCATTCCGCGTCAAGCGCGGAATGACGAAAATTAATATTATCTTTGCACTCTCAAAAATTCCAACTTGAAAATTTTAGACGAATATCATTTATATCTCAAACTCGAAAAGTCGCTTTCGGAAAATACAACGAAGGCTTACGAGCGCGACCTCGCCAAACTGATTGAGTATCTGAACGAAGCGCGAATAAAATTGGAAAATGCGCAAACGGAACATTTGCGCGATTTTCTGGTTGAAATCAGCAATTTAGACGTTCATCCGCGTTCGCAAGCGCGGATTTTATCGGGAATAAAATCGTTTTATCATTTTCTCATTTATCGCAATATGCGGGATGATGACCCGACTGAATTGTTGGAAAGTCCGAAAATCGGCTTGCATTTGCCCGAAGTGCTTTCACTCGTCGAAGTGGATAAAATTATTGGCGCGATTGACCTCTCGAAAGCCGAAGGACAGCGAAACAAAGCTATTGTGGAAGTGCTTTACGGTTCGGGATTGCGCGTTTCGGAACTCGTAAATCTCAAACTGTCAAATGTTTATCTCGCCGAAGGTTATATGCTTGTGGAGGGAAAAGGAAATAAACAACGGCTTGTTCCGCTTTCACCGCAATCGATAAAGCAAATCGAATTTTGGAAAATTGACCGCAATCTGCTTCAAATTCAGAAAGATAACGAGGATTTTTTGTTTCTCAACAGGCGAGGGAAAAAATTGACGCGCGCTATGATTTTCGAGATTGTGAAAAATCTTGCCGAGCGCGCCGGATTGCAAAAAAATGTCAGTCCGCACACGTTTCGGCATTCGTTTGCCACGCATTTGCTCGAAAACGGCGCAAACCTTCGTGCCATTCAGCAACTGCTCGGACACGAATCAATCACCACAACCGAACTTTATACGCATATTGATATTAATTATTTACGGCAAACTATTTTGGAGTTTCATCCGTTGAATGCGAAAAAGCACGAAGGTACGAAAGCACGAATGCACGAAAGGGAAAAAATGGGCGAAAGCACGAATGCACGAAAGCACGAAAGGAAAAGAGGAGAATGAAAATAATTATATCCAAAAATTCACCCATTCGCCCATTCGCCCATTCGTGCCTTCGTGCCTTCGTGCCTTCGTGCTTTCGCCCATTCGTGCTTTCGCGCCTTCGTGCTTTCGCGCTTTCGTGCTTTTTCGTGCTTTCGTGCTTTTTCGCGCTTTCTGCCGAAACCCTCGTCGTTGGTCAAGTGGTTGATAAACACGATAGAAAACCGCTTTCATCTGTCCATATTTATTTCAAAAACACGGAAATCGGTACAACCACCAACAGCGAAGGTTATTTTCTTTTACGTTCGCGAGGGCAGGAGAGAACGCTTGTTTTTTCGTCGGTTGGTTACAGAACGCAAGAAGTAATGGTGAATGTGGGCGAGCCGACATTTCTCAACATTGAATTGGAGGAGCGAAACATTTGGTTGGAGGATGTTTTTGTTGTTCCGGGCGTAAATCCTGCGTTGGAATGGATGCGAAAAATCCGTTTACAACGGCGAGAAAATGATATTACACGTTCGCCCGACTTTCGCGCCGAAGTTACAAGACAAGATTTGGTTTTGCTGAGCCGTGTAGAACAGCGTTCGATGAGCCGGCGACTTTTTGAACAACTGCAAAAAGGAACTTTGACGGAAAATGATACTTCGCTTCTTGTGCCGTTGTATATGGCTGAAAGCGTTCTTTTACAAACAAATAGAGGAAAAACTGAGCTGTCGAGAAATCTTTTTTCAACTTCCGATGTCGCCAATCAGTTTGTTGCGCAAATGTTGAACGGAATTAATCCCGAATTGAATTTTTACAATAATTCGGTTTCTGTTTTTGGGCGAAGCATTATCAGTCCGCTGGCAAATATCGGCAATTCTTTTTACGAATACTTCCTGAAAGACAGCATTATAACCGAACACGGCAAGCAATACGAAATTCTTTTCCGAAGCAAAAATCAAAATAATCTTGCCTTCAACGGCACATTTCGATTCGATTCTGCTTCGTTGGCTCTAACTTTTATCGAAGCCCGACTTCCGCGCAGAGCCAATATAAATTTTGTGCAACATTTGGTTATTCGACAAGAATTCGAACCGTTTTCGCACAATCGTTGGCAACTGAAAACGAGCGAATTATCAATGATTTTGTCGCACGATATAATTTCCTTCGACAACGCAAACCGCAATACCGAATTTTGGATAAAACAAAGCAGTGTAACAAATATTTCCGACTCAATCGGTAAAATACTTCATGATAATTTTGCACAAAGCGAACACAGCATTGAAACGCTCCAAAGCAGTATGCAAGCACTTGACGACACGCCGATTATGCGAACGGCGAAGTGGATTGCCGATGCTGCGCTTACCGGTTATGCGCAATTTGGATACATTGATGTCGGGCGTTTGGAGAAAATTGCGCGCCTAACCGATGTAGAAGGTTTGCGCCTCACTGTTCCGTTGCAAACAAACGAGCGTTTGTGGGAAAATGTTTCGATTGGCGGATACATTGGTTATGGATTTCGAAATCAACGATTTAGTTATTCGGCTTTCGGGCAATTTCGTCTGCCGACACAAAAACGCCGAATTTTTGAAGTCAGATACACAGACGATTATCGCCGAATTGATTATAGTTACAACAACTTTATCATGCGCGAAAATATTTGGCTTTCAATCGACGAGGATATTACAAACACGCTTTTTTCGCTTCGTTCACGAGCAAAAGTCAGTCCGCGCCGAGAATGGTCGTTTTCTTACTCGAACGATTGGAACAGAAACATCGAATCAACCACTTTTTTTCGTTTGCACGAACTGTTTTCTGCCGATTTTATGCCTTTGAGCTTGAACGGAACAGATTTTTCGTCTATTCGCCGACAGTCGCTCACGTTTGTTACACGTTTTTCGTTCGACGACCGCAAGCTCGACGACCATTTACGGCGAATTTATATCCGCAACCAAAAACCAATCATTCACAGTATCTTAGAAGTCGGAAGAAGTGAAGTTGGCGGAAATTTTGAGCCTTATGGAAAAATAATCGGCTCGATGCGACAAACTGTACGTTTCAATCTCGGTACTTGGAACTACCTTGCAGAAGCCGGTTGGATTTTCGGGCGTGTGCCGTTTCCGTTTCTCGAAACTCCGCCGGGAAATGAGCCGGGAGGAATTAATTTTTATCAATTCAATCGCATGCAATTTTTTGAATTTGGATTTGACAGGTATATCCGTATGAACAATGAACTGATTTTCAACGGCATACTTTTTAATCACATTCCGCTGATACAGCGTTTGAATTTTCGAGAAATTCTTGCGCTCAAAGTCGTTGTCGGCGACTTATCTGACCGTCATCGCGAAGTACTCGATTTTCCCAATCCGGCGATATATCCGCATTATCTCCGTCAGCTTCGCGGTCCTTATATCGAAGGAGCAATCGGCATTGCCAATATTTTGCGGATTTTCACCGTTCAGCTCAATTGGCGTTTTACCAACAATTACGAAGGAATAATTCCCCAACGTTTGGGTTTCGGTGTGAGGATTGATTTTTAGTTTATAAATTTATGGGTTGATGTTCCAGAACATCAACCCATGAATTTATAAACCTGTGAACACATGAGCTTTATATATCTACTCAACCAAAATAAGCGACTGTGTAAAATTGAAAGTTGCTCCGGCATTAAAGTTCATATTCGAAGTCGGTATAATATAAATACCGCTACCGTCAAAATAAATGGGCATAGAAAACACTCTATTACCACCTCTAACATTATCAACCCAAAGAGTACCAACTGTCGGTGCGCCTTTATAATAAGTCAATGCTTCGCTGATACCGAGTGCCGGGTTGTTCGGAACTCCACCTGTTATTAGGCGGTAAGTAATACCGTTGGTCAAACTCATCCCAGTGCTTAATGAGCCTGTTCCCCAAAAATTGTAAGTATGTCCGGTACGAATAGACGAAATTCCAAGTCCGGGGAAAACGGATTGATTAACAACGTAGTCTGTTATGTCAGACAGTTGTGTAAAATCTTCTATATATGTAATACGAGTTTCGAGCTCATTAATCTGCTGTTGTAAAGTGTGTACAGAGTCGCGCAACATTCTAATTTTAATCGAGTCGCCGCAAATATACTGCCACACCGTACCGCTCCAAAATTCAATACAATGCGTGTCCATGTTGTAAAACAACAAACCTTCGACATAATCTTTTTTTCCTGCAACAGTAGCATCGGCTTCTACCAAAGCCTTAAAATTGCTGATAGCCGCACCTTGCAGTTGCGGTAAACGCAGTCCGCCGCTTACATTTTGGGTGTCTAATTTAAGTAAGCAATAACTTGCGGGAACAATTCCGCTTCCAATTGTAACTTGTGCCGTAACCATGAACGAACACATACACATTGTTGTAACTAACAGAGATTTAAAAGTTGTTTTCATAAATGTAGGAATTAATTTTTGAATTTGTATTATTTTTTATTAAAACATCACTTGTTGAATATAATAACACAGGGTGAAAAAAAAAGTTCAACACTTTTTGCTAAAATAGTTATTTTTTTTATCAAATTAGTTGTTTTCAGTCTTAACCGTGCCGTAGATACGCAATAAGGCATTGTTAATTTTGTATAGGTTTTGTCGGAAAAACCTTATTTTTGAAAGTTCCCTTAGTGCCAAACGAAAAAAATAACCCTTATTCTCTTATTGTCAGCGATAAATAAGGGAATAAGGGTGAAAGCAGAAACAATCTGTACTCTAAACTACGGTTTTATTACTTCCTCCGCTATACAGCGAACACTAAATCCGCGCCCATTTTCTTGATTGTGAAAAAACACATTGCGACCGCCATTGCCGAATTGCATACGGTATGTCGTATAGCCAGCCCATTTTACGCTTGTGGCATAAAGACCAACCATGCCGGATTCTAAAAAAGTTCCGGAAGACGGGTCGCGGTATCCGCCGGCAGGCAAAAACATCAACGGCTCGGGTGCCTCCTCTGTTGTGAGAAGCAAGGTTCCATCTTTGAAGCCGGCATCAGCATTGTTCCATTCGGTTGTGTAATAAAGTGCAAAGCCGGCAATTCCTTCTTTATTTCCCCAGAAATCCCAACCGACACCGCCACCTGCCGAATAGTTGTTGTAATCCCAATAATTTGCTTTGCCTCTCAATACAGGCACCCAAGTAATACCGCTTGCGGTAGCTGTACCGGAAGCCGAAATAGAAAAGTCATCTGCCTGAACTTCGTTGCTGTTGCCGTTTTCGTTACCAAGCAGTGCCCATTCGTGCTGAGTTGGGATGCGCCAGCCTGCCGGACACGGGTCATTTTTACCTTTTATCGGAGTTTGGTCGTTGGAGCCGTGTATAGTTATACCATTTCCCCAAGTATGTGTAAGTGAGTAAGTTTCCCAATCACTCGCCCAAGAGGCTTGACGAACAAATTGTGTGTCTGTTTTCGGGTCGTAGTTTTGCAATGAATATTGCACAGAGGTAAATAATTCGGGATTTTGCATCGGGTGACAACGGTGAGCGTGCAAAATATCTTTTCGTCCCCACTGATGCAAACCGCCCAACACAGTAATATCTGCACATGCCATATTTTCAGCCTCCAATTCGCTCACAAAAGCCATTTGTTCCTTAGGTGTGAGAAAAGGATTTGCGCCAAGATTGAAAGTCATAAAACGCATTGTTAGTTGTCCCGCAACATTCATAGGTGGATTTCCTGTTCTAAGAAGGTCATGTGTTTCTTCGGGGTCAAATCCTTTTGTTCCACACAAAAATCGGGGAACAAACACATCTGCCGGAGCAGTTACCGTAATATCTACAAATCCGACACCGCGACCATCACCGGTGCCAACACCTGTAGCAGGAAGTGCAGGAATATTGTAATAACCCGATTGACAGGTAGGAACAATCGGAAGTTCCGGTTGAATCACATTTACCGTGAAAATTTCCGAAAACAGCACAATGTCATCGTCGCACGTTTCATAAATTTCAACCCAAAAGTAATAAGTTTCTCCGGCTTCCATATCGGTTACTCCTTCCAGTTCGGGCGAAATGCCGGTGCCGGTGCCAATTTCCACCGCGTTAGACATATCGGCACTTGTACTCCGCCACCACCAGTAGCTGAGCATATTCGATGAAGCTACTTCAACACTTAGATTTGGATTAACCTCCGACAATATATTCACGACCATTCCCGGCGGATAATGCGCCGTAATAATCGCATCGCAAGGATTTTCATGTCCGTCAAAAGTACCATCCGAGTCATCGCATTTGCAGAGAGAAACCCATTTTGTGGTGTTCCAAAACTCAAGACATTGAGTAGTAATATTGTAAATAAACAAACCCTGCGCCAAGTTTTTATCTGCATCATCAGATGTGTTATTTACCAGCAAATCGCGTTGCTCCGAAGTCAAACGAGGCAAGTGAAGTCCGCGCTTTACGCCCGAATCCTCACCGGGGTTAGTGTCTAAATCAAGCAACGCCCATATATTGGGTGGTTTTCCGCTTCCAATTGTAACTTGTGCCGAAATCATTAATGGAAATGCACAGATTGCAGTAACTAACAGAGGTTTCAAAATTGTTTTCATAAATGTAGGAATTAGTTTTTGAATTTGTATTATTTTTGATTAAAACATCACTTGTTGAATAAAATAACAAAGGGTGAAAAAAAAAGTTCAACGTTTTTGTTAAAATGGTTATTTTTTTTATCAAATCAGGTATTTTCACTCTCGACAAATAGGCGTTTTCCAAAAAACACACTAACTTTGCGTTTTGTTCAAAATATTTTCAAAAAAGCAACAAATGACCAATTTACAAATCCGTGAAATTCAACCGGCTGAATATTTTGCGTTAGAGGATTTCCTCTACAATGCGCTTTATATTCCGTTTGGCGAGGAATTTCCTGCACGCGAAGTGATTTTTAAGCCCGAAATTTATATTTATGTTAAAGATTTTGGCGGAAAAGACGATTGCGGTGTTGTGGCAGAGCAGAATGGGCAATTAATCGGCGCGGCGTGGACACGCATCATTCCGGCTTATGGACATATTGATGAGCAAACGCCCGAACTTGCTATTTCCGTTTTGCCCGAATGGCACGGAAAAGCAATTGGAAGCAAGCTGATGAAGCATCTTTTCGAACTGCTTCGCACGCGCGGATACCGACAAACTTCGCTTTCGGTGCAAAAAGAAAATCCGGCAGTGCGATTTTACGAGCGATTGGGATATGAGATAGTTGATAGAAGTTTAATAGTTGATAGGTTGGTGGTTGATAGCGATAAACCTGTCAACCAATCAACACATCAACCAACAGATTATTTGATGATAAAAATTTTGTAACAATGAAAATACGTCAAGAAACGCCTGCGGATTACAACGAAGTGTCTGAACTCATAAAAGTTTCATTTGCAACAAATGCAGACGATGACGGAACAACATCCGATTATCTGAACGAAATCAGAAAAACGGATGCATTCATTCCCGAACTTTCGTTGGTTGCCGAAGCAGAAAGCGGAAAAATAATCGGACAAATTGTTTTGTACGAAACGACCATTGACACAAAAAATGAAAATATTACGGCATTATTGCTTTCGCCGATTTGTGTGCATCCCGATTATTTTCGCAAAGGAATTGCGCGTTCGATGGTGGAGAAGGCATTTTGTACGGCAAAAGAAATGGATTACAAAGCCGTTTTTCTTTGCGGAGAGCCTAAAATTTATAGAAAACTCGGATTTAAACCATCGTTTGAATACAGTATTTTTCATATCAGTGACGAAACCAAAAACGCCGAATGGTGCATGGTTTACGAGTTTGTTGATGGTGCGCTGAATGGTGTTTCGGGAATGGTGGATATTGTTTAATATTCAGATTTTTAAAATTATGAAAATAGCAAGCAAACTTACAGATTTAATAGGCAATACGCCTTTGTTGGAATTGGGAAATTACGCGAAATCCAACCATGCCGAAGCGCGAATTATCGGCAAGCTCGAATATTTTAATCCGCTCGGAAGCGTGAAAGACCGCATCGCACTTGCCATGATTGAGGATGCCGAGAAAGCGGGCAAGTTGAAATCCGGTTCGGTTATTATTGAGCCGACAAGCGGAAACACAGGCATTGGATTAGCATATGTTTCGGCAATAAAAGGCTACCGTTTAATATTAACAATGCCCGAAACAATGAGCCTCGAACGCCGAAATCTGCTCAAAGCACTCGGTGCGGAACTCGTACTTACGTCGGGCGCAGACGGAATGAATGGCGCAATTGCGAAGGCGATTAAACTGCAGTCCGAAACACTCAATTCGCATATATTGCAACAATTTGAAAATCAGTCAAATCCTGCCGTTCATTACCTCACAACAGCCAACGAAATTTGGCATGATACCGATGGAGATATCAACATCTTTGTAGCGGGTGTCGGCACAGGCGGAACAGTGAGCGGAGTAGGGAAGCGACTGAAAGAACTCAAACCCGATGTGCAAATCATCGCCGTTGAGCCGGCGGATTCGCCTGTGCTTTCGGGCGGAAAAGCAGGCACGCACAAAATACAAGGAATCGGCGCAGGATTCATTCCAAAAATCTACGATGCTTCGGTTGTTGACAAAATTATTCAAGTAAGCAACGACGATGCTATCCGCACAAGTCGCGAGCTTGCAAAAACCGAAGGATTGTTGGTTGGAGTTTCATCGGGTGCGGCTGTTTTCGTTGCTTTGCAGTTAGCAAAATTGCCCGAAAATAAAGGAAAAAATATCGTAACGATATTGCCCGATACAGGCGAGCGGTATCTTTCTACTGTACTTTATGATTTTGAGGGATATCCGTTATAACAATATAGACACGGCATGCCGTGTCTATACAAAAAAAAATCAGAATCAGGATTTACAGGATTATTCGATTTTCAAGATTTTTTAATCCTGTCAATCTTAAAATCCTATAAATCTCGATTCAGACAGGAATTTTACTCCGCCACACAGCGCACGCTAAAGCCGAACGCCCTATTGTCTCTGTTCCAAAAGCCCATCTGACCTTGGCCGAAGCCCAATTTGCCAGCATCCACACCATTCGCAGTACTACTCCAGTAGTACCCAAATGCATTCACGGTCAAATAGGAGAGTTCACCATGAACTAAATGACGCCAACCGGCGGCAGGCAAGAAAAGAGTAGCCTCAGGACTTTCGATAGGACGAATCAGAATACCGGCAGTACCAACTACAGCTGGAACCCAACGAACATAATTCTCACCACGTACTTGCCAATTAGTATTAATATCAACCGAAGTACTACCGCTGACACCAACAATACTCTCAAGTTCAACAATGGTAGGAACACGCCAACCGGGAGGACAAGGGTCGTTAGCTCGATAGTTACGAGTCCAAAGGTCATCTACTTGAGGAATACGCCAATCCCAACAACACTCATCAAGTTCTGGGTTCGTTATAAACCTGTTTTCAACAGGAGTAGGCTGACCAGTAACACCATCCAAGCCGGTCGTAAGAGGACCGACAACAGTACTTGAAGTACGAGATTGATGACCATCAACCGCACGACCCCACTGGAATAAATAACCGTAAACCGTATGGTCGTAAATGTCTGTATGAACGTAAGCCATTTGTTCAGCTATAGTCATGTTCGGGTCAGCACCTAAATTGTGACACATAAAAGTAAGCCAACCCGAAGGGTTAACGCTATAGGGAACACGCACAGGACAACCACGAATAGGTGTGTCGCCAACGCAACGAGAAATCCATTCTGTGCCATTCCAAAACTCCAAACAGCGCGTTTCGGTGTTGAAAATCATCAAACCAACTGCCAAATCTTGGTCACTCTGCAAAGAAGCAGGAGATACCAAATAGTCACGCGCGGTATTGTCCAAACGCGGTAAATGAAGCGCGCGCGGAATATCCGACGCATCAAGGTCAAGCAAAGACCACTCACTCGGAGGACTTCCACTACCAATAGTTACCTGTGCATTCATTCCTATCAGAACAAACGACACCAACATGGCTGATAAACACAGCCTCATTAAAAACGAATTATTTTTCATAATTTTTTTAGCTGCTTCAAGTCCCCAAAAGCAAAGTTTGTAGTTGTATTATTAAATGAAGAAAGCGTGGGAACTTTAACTTTATTTGCCTTTGAGGTCTTCGCTACCTTTGCACTACAAATAAGTAAGCCCACGCCGGGAGGCGTGAGCGTCGACAACTTACTCTTGCAGTGCTTGAAATTGCGAAGTTTCAAAGACAAGAATAAAAGCTAACGCTTTTTTCTAGAATGTAATTTGATTTTTCATTAAAAAAAATCGTGGCAAAGATATGAATTTTTTTTGGTAATTTTAAAATCGCGCAGATTTTTTTAGTTTTGGGCAGACACGCAGGCATTCCTCATACGCGAAAAATTTATTAAAAAACTATTGCTTTCATATTATTTTATTGTATTTTTGCGTCAAAATTTTTGTCGGACATTATGTTCAATAAATTATTTAAGCCGATAGAGATATTTCGCTATAAATCAATTTAAAAACTAAATATGAAAACTAAAATTGCTTTTTTCGACACAAAGCCTTACGATTCGGCTTCGTTCGACAACCAC
>Ga0123352_10012190_pt1 | contig 13578 bp, 6 predicted proteins | sample TergutLab28metaG_FD_89700 | JGI IMG/M metagenome (GOLD analysis project Ga0123352, IMG submission 89700) | Labiotermes labralis P1 segment gut microbial communities from Petit-Saut dam, French Guiana - Lab288 P1 | ecosystem: Host-associated > Arthropoda: Insects > Digestive system > Gut ...
ACCACGGTCGTCGTGCTTATCAACTTGCAACTTCTGTGTGGGTTACGCGCTGTGACCGAAGAGAGATTTCGTCATCGACTGTGTCCTCTGATAGGTACGAAATGGAGCTGAAGAAACATTTGAGCTCCCATCACATATTACGGCACACCAAAACAAAATGGCATTATTCTGAGGGACGAAACTAAAGTTTTATATTTTCTGTAAGAATAAAGAAATGGTCGATGAAGCAGCGTGAATATTCTGACAACCCTTTGTATAACGGCTATGTAGATAGTGTGTCTGTGTGTGTGTGTGTGTGTGCCAGCGCGCGCATGTGCGTGTTGATCGTGCAGTCTGCCAGAAGGTACTATATAGCGCCGTAATATAATCACTTGTACCCTACCGCTAGCCCGCAATAATTTAGGTGTAAAGGAGTAATTTACAAGTTGGAATCAAACGGAATAATATCGCCCCTTGTTACATTAGTGTATATACTTTATATATATATATATATGGATCTTTTATCAGCTGAATAATGACATATGTCGTTAGTCCACTCCTACCTTTTGTTGTTGTGTGCGGTTTTCGAATTACGTGCTGTCGATCCCTCGCTAAACCTATACGAATAGACAGATCAGCTGCCTGTCTTCTCCCTCCTATAGCATCGATACAATAGGAAGCAGCTATTCGTCTATCATTCTCCATTGTACAGCTGGTTTTCATATAGGCCTGATGATAATAAGGTGCCTTCCAGTAAAAAGCAATCCATCATCGTCTCTTGAGATTTCTCGACTCTTACTTGCTCCTTTGCTCTGGCTTTGGCAGCATAGCAACTTAGCTTCCAAGAAGTGGCTTGGACCCCATCACTTTGGGAAAATGGGGACGTCGCTTTCAAGTCTATTGTGCTGTTCTTCTTTGTGCATTCGATGCATCTTCTCGTGTTTGTTGAATACTTAATTGGTTTCATAAATCACAATTAATTGACGCGTTACTTGTTCTATGACAATAATTACTAGAATTTATGGTGTTATGTTTTAACATTCAGACGTAACCATATTCAGAGGGAACATTTTCTACAAATAGTTTTCCTCAATAAAACTTTAAGCTTTCTTGGCCGGAATATAAAATGGAACCTTTTTCAATCCTGTAGAAAGTTTTTAATGGACAATTATATTAAAACGCTTAAAAATGCTTAATGTAATAATTTGCGAAAAAGTGGTGTTTTTATCTCGTCTTTTTGAGAAAAATAATTTCAATCTAAGTTCACTACTGTCGTTTATATCTTTAAATTTAAATTCTGCATTTTATAAAATTGGACACTTCGTGCATGGTTTTGGATACTATATTGCCAAGTTATAATGGGAAACTCACGAACGCTGTCAAGGGAGCATAAGGCATTCTTAAATAATTTATCTCAGTAATTAACCAACTTGATGTACAAAATGTTTGTCTTACAATAAGTTTATTTCATGCCTCTACATGTTTCGAGCACATGTGCTCATCATCAGGAGGTCAATATTGCATTACACAGCCTCTGGTATCATCACACCTGTGCACGAGACGGCCACCTATACGTTTGATGATACCAGAGGCTGTGTAATGCAATATTGACCTCCTGATGATGAGCACATAGTGCTCGAAACATGTAGACGCATGAAATAAACTTATCGTAAAACAAAAATTTTGTGCATCAAGTTGGTTAATTACTGAAATAAATATACTGAGATGCACGGTCAGCGTAACATCAAAAAATTCCTTAAATAAGTTTCAAAATTGTACCAAATAATAAGCAGTGCGTTAAAATATGTAAATTGGAACATTTTTTTTCGGAAACGAATGGTTCGGAGGAATAAATCTCGACAGTAAATATCGTTTGACAGGATAGTCACGTGAGTGTCGATGTGTAGGCCTACTGTTGTCATTGCATTTCTTGTCCCGATGTCTTCGAAAACGTACGTCAAGTAGTTTCATGAGTATCTCAGTCATCGCAATTGCAAAGATAATATACACGAGCTAGACGCTTTACGTAAAACCTTAACATTGTTGTTCGTTTGCGTAACGATTGTTGCAATGGAAACGCAACAAAACCTTCTGTGTCTGTTATACAATACATTTCACTGTCGACAGTATACAAATATTCAGTGTTGCAAAGAAATTCTTGCGTCGTCTGCAAATGTATAACGTACTTCTGTCTTCATGTAAATTGCCCGATATTTTTGTCCGATTTTGAAAAAATTCGGAGTTTCTCAGCAGATTTTCATATAGGTCCCTAGTATCAAATGTTGTTTTTTAATCTGACAAGAGTGAAGCGCATTGATATATACTGACGGACAGACGGACATGACGAAGCTATTCGGTTCTTTTCGCAACTATGCGAACGCGGTTAATATGACCTAAATTTATAAATATCAGGTTTGAGACTTTTGTGAGCCCGTGGTAAGTATACGTACCACATTATTTAAGATTAAGAAACTCGGGCTTTTCTCGTAATAATATATATATTATTTTAAAGACAATTAACTCATTTCTCTCCGTTCTGCAAACACAGTGTGATCTATGTTATATGGGATCTGAATTTATATATACATGTGTATTTGTATTGCCTTCAGGCGTCATATAGTTGCTTGAGATCAGTTACAAATACGGGCCCTAGTTCTGTTCTTGCACCAAGTCCGGTTCATATTTAAGTGATACACTCCGCCTGCCTTGCGCTGTACAGCTGCATCTTCAGTAATTCAGTCTCATTAGCACTGCCGACACAAAATAAGACTGAAACGCTATAGAATGTTAGTAAATATTTGATCAAGGGTTACTTAATTTGTATCCTGCAGACAACAGTCGTGACGTAATCCACCGTTCCTTAACAAGTCACACTGCATCAGCAGCTTTGTAGGAGATATTTTTGGTTTTAATCACATCTATTGAAGCTTGGTAACAGAGATGCTGACTGCTTTACTGGACTGCCTAGTTTCTCGCCTTATTCGTGGAATTATTTTCATGTTCTTGTTAACACCAACACTCAGTTTAGAATTCTAAAATGAGCCATCCCCATTGTGTGTGTATAAACAATAGGTGTAGGTATCAGTCAACAACACAGCAATATCTAAAAAGATGTTTAATAAATGATTATAGTAACTACACGTTTCGGCCTATTGCGGCCATCATCAGGTTTTCATCCGAAAGTATGATGGTCGAATTTGTGAATGGAGCTTTGACTAGCCTTTCTAATTCTAAAATGAGCCATCCCCGTTGTGTGTATATAAACAATAGGTGTAGGTATCAGTCAGTAACACAACAATATCTAAAAAGACCACCATACTTTCCGATGAAAACCTGGTGATGGCCGCAATAGGCCGAAACATGTAGTTAATATCATCCTTTATGAAACATCTTTTTAGATATTGTTGTGTTATTGACTGATACCTACGCCTATTGTTTATTACTCAGTTTAAACGTGTGAGCAACGACATTTCGTTCGGTACAGTGCCTTGCCTATGGACTGGACAATCGACGAATCGTCTTTCGATTTTTGGCAGGGGCAAGAACTTTATCTTGTCTTCAAAAGTATACAGACCGAGTTAGAGCTAACACGGGGGACTTTTGATTTGAGAGTAAAGAGGCCAGGGAGTAAAAGTGTACTTACCTCTCTCCAATACTCAAGGTTAAAAATGAGTGAATCTTTACGTCTCCTCGCCCGTTTGTTGTCATGGCTTGCACATAGACAATTTTTTGTAATAATTACTCAAAACCTTATAACGGGATTAAGTTTCATTTTCTATATATGCATTTCATATTAAATTCATAATATATTCCTTCATTTTATGATCGTTTGTTATCTGCAAAAGAACATCACTGAACACGAATTTGATTCGTTAATTTTTCACACAGTGGGCACGGTTTCGTAAATTTCTTAACACGACTAGCTAATAATAATTCATGTTTGTACAATTCCCCAAGTCTTTAGTCAAATTTAATATAACGTCTGTCAGTAGTCTATATCCCTTCAGTGTCGGGCTCAGTGCCCTGTACGGACGTTGAATTCTTTATATATCGATGGCTTAGGTGCATCGTAGAGTAGTGATTGCATTGAAGGGTAATGTAAATTTAAGCCCTTCCCTCCTGGTCAATGTTTGGAATTTAAGCTGCAGCGTAATTGAAGGATTATAGTTTATTGCACTATATTTCAATGTCATCACCCATCACTATGTAAAATAAGCTTCAGCAAAATAGAAATAAGAGTAGGACGTCCATAAGAAAATAAATTTCTAAATCTTTTTTTTTCAATGGACAAGGGCATTTAGAAATTCGATCATCAAATCCTTTAACACCCCTGCACTATATAAGCACTTAGATGTTATTATAAGGCGAAGTGGAACTTAGAGGCGTCTGTTGTCATCTGAAACTGGCAGGCAAACTTGGCCACCACTTGCCCACTGTGTAAACTTGCTGCTTCCGATGCTGAATCTTGGAGTGGGATGATTTCACTTCAACGTGTTTGTTGAACGTGACAACGTACTCCTTTTCAGGAGAACTGAACATCGTTCATAGGATGTCTTCTAGGTTCATGGATGTTTTCTCCGTGTCATCAAAGTTCGAGTCTTAAAACAATGATAGATACTACAAGACTTCTGCCTGACTGCCCCATTATCGTCATGTCCATGTCATTGTGGGACGAGTGTAATGCATCCGTTGTGCAAACAGTGCTCATATTGACGTGATGTGAGCCCCGTAATGAGACAGCTGCAGGACCATGTAATCAATACTTAGCAAGCCGCCGTACGTGCATACACACATTCATAAGCTTTGTTCAAACATAAGGATAGGTAGGTAGACTTAAGGCGATTTATCCTATATTAACTTAAATCATTTGCAAATCAATACATCATTGTATATTTTGTTGAGGGGGAAAGCGGGCCGTGAATGACTCTGTTTGTCGAAACTAGAATAACTACTCTAAAAGAGGTCATCCCGTTGTGTTATTAAGAATATAACTTATATATTGTAATCTTACAATATGTCTTCCGTCAACACAACAACATTAGAGTTAATGTATTATTGCAACATATTTCGACTCAAGAGAGTCATCGTCAGGCTCATTATTTAAGAACCGTTAATACATTTTACCCTTTACAGTATTATGCATATAACTTTTGCATTCGGGATCCCATATGCGTTAAATAGTATAAGTAGAAAACCTGGTTATTTAATTTATTTATTTAGATAAGAGTATACTACGCACAGCTGCGCATAGTATACTCTTATCTAAATAAATAAAATAACCAGGTCTGCTACTCACACTATGTAATGCATATGGGATCCCTAATGCAAAAGTTATATGTATAATAATGTAAAGGGTAAAATGTATTAACGGTTCTTAAATAATCAGCCTGACGATGACTCTCCTGAGACGAAACATGTTGCAATGATACATTAATTCTAGTGTTGTTGTGTTGACGGAAGACATATTGTAAGATTACAATAAATAAGTTATAGAATAGCTACATTTAAATAAAAGGGAGAAATTTTTTACGCAGCTTCAGTAAAGGATGTGTCAGTCCACGTAATGTCCCAGCCTCCGCAGGTACTAAAATGTGATCGGCGCATGGTTACTGCGCCTTATTCACTTGTTGTTGTATGTTGTTGCTTCAGTTCCGGCCAGCGATATATTTTATCATTATTGAATTTTTCGTAACTACCCAATATTGTTTCAAATAAATTATAGTTTATTCATTCCGTAGTCTGTCTTAAAATATCTTACGCTTTATTTCTTAGCTTTTCATTTCTGGTTCTTTGTTAATCATGCTAACACGTACTATTGGCTGCTTTCTTGTCCTAATATATTTGCAAGGTTTTAGGCACTTCGAAAAATTGGGAAACACAACTGTAGGCTTCGCCATATCTGTCCGCATGGGAAAACTCGGATCCCACAGGAAGAAATTTTATGAAATTTGATACTCGATGATTTTTCGAAAATATGTCGACAAAATTCAAATTTAGTTAAAATATCACTAGAACAATGGGTACTTTACATGAAGATCTAAGTATATATATGAAAGTTTTCTTAGCAATTGACCAACTTAATGCACAAATTCTTGTTTTATAATAAGTTTATTATATTCCTCTATATGTTTCGAGCACTGTTGTGCTCGAAACATATAGAGGAATATAATAAACTTACTATAAAACAATAATTTGTGCATTAAGTTAGTCAGTTGCTAAGATTATACTGAGATGCACGGTCATCAAAACATCAAAATATATGAAAGCGTCTCGCTGAGTTCTTGGAGTGAGAAATATTTCAGATAAAATCTGTAGAGAAAATCAAAAAACATTTTATGTTCAGTTATATTTTTTTTTCCTAAAATTTTGTCATTTGTAGTATAATATGGGAAAACATGGTACAGCCAGACAGGCCACAGATGGCAGTGTAATACCACGCATGCGCTTTGCATGCTTTCTAACTAAGGCAAGAATACAGACACACGCTCAGAATATTTAATACTTAGGCCTACTGCTCTCGCACGGCAACAATGGTTATACAAAAGTGCTCAGTGTTAGGTTACACGTCAGTTGCCTATCTTATTCAATAATCGAATCGATACACAAACGCTACGCGACGTCATCACTAGAGGAACCTTTCGTCCTGGACATAATTAACCCTTTAAAACCCAGTGGTTACTTTACGCACCACCAGAATGAACATTAAAAAATCCCACATTTTGCTCACAGAGTGCATTTTTTCATATGTGTTTTATATAGATCTGATACCAAACAGCGCTTCTACGACGTTAACTGATTGGATTTTCAAGCAGAAAGGCCGCGTGTTTACTGCGCGGTACGAACTGTTTTTTCAAAGTTGTTGTCTTTAGGGCGTTAAGAAAGAATGAAAGATAGAATGGCACATTAGAATGTATGATTCATCAAACAAGGGCATTCGAGAAAGATGTTTTTGATTTAGAAAAAAATACTGCAATATAATGTTGAGCAACACTTGTTAGAAGAGACATACGATGAAATCCCAAATCACTCTGCAGTATATAATGCCGTTCAAGTCCACTGTTTTACATGTAGACTGCTGATAGACTTCCTGCGTGGAAATAGTATTATGTGAAGGAAGTCAAATGTACGTGGGAGTCACAAGTTCACAACGGCGGTCTTAGCGAAGGTTATTGTTTTCTGGAATGTGACTTAGTCTGCTGTATACTGGAGTTGGGTAGATTTGTCACATCCATCTTTAAGGTAAAGAACGAATACCGAGGCGGAAGCGTCTTGATATGGAAACTGCTTCACTTACCGCTTAACGCTGCATAGCGTCTGAACTCAGACGACAGTCGTAGTGAACTGTGCGTGTGAGATGGGACGTTCTCACGTATCTGATTATGAATAGTACTGCCTACAGGAATGTGGAAATGTGCGAACTAGTTACCAGACTTACATGACATCACATTTCAGAAGATAATAATTTTTAAATGTACCTATTAATCTTTCTTTGTGGCTGTAAATTATAAAGTTATTTTTCGAATAATATAAATATCCATAAGCAAAACAATCCCAAGTATTTATATTGAGCAAAAATGTTGGGCCCTCATTCCACTCGAAGTTCCGTTAGTCTTATTATACATGGGCTCCTGGAGAGACATGAAATGAGTTTTAGCTCGTGACACTGTGAAATCGGATATCGTCTTAGACTTACTGTGCTGTGGAGCGGGCGTTCCGAACTTTCATAATATTATTCCAAAAGGTTTTAGAATTACCGTCGTGGAAAATCCTTTACCCCTCTCACGCGCCCCCCCCCCCTCCTCACCCCAAACACACACAAAATCATACGTAGTGAACATCTGGAGCATTTCGTTTCAAGAACAGACAAGGTGAGAGCTTAACACTTAGAGAATTCTAGACGCAGAAATTAGTTGTTTATTATATTCTTAAGTTGCATGAATGTGTATTCAGTAGTGTATTGTATCAAAAAATGTATTCTGTAATTCCAGTTGTTCTTCCTATGAGCATTAGGATGTTTATTTTTACCATTTTTATATCGTAATTTAATTGTACAGTCTGAATATAAGACTGAATCATTTGCTTTAATATTAACCACGTTTTTGCAGAAGTGTCGCTTGTAACAAATAACAGTGTTCCAGCTGTCGTGTGTGTAAAAATGTGCATGATCATGGCGCTTTAAGAAAAAGCCTATTTGTCCTTAGTTCAGCAAACAGCAAATTGACACAGTTTTTATAAGGCTCTTTGAATATTTCTTGATTAACTACATATTTAGCAATAAGAGGGAACAAGATATATTTACTTCAAACAATTACATGCTTCCTTCTCTTATTTACACGTTTTGATGTAACAGGTTTCCAGTTAAACGCCTTATCTGGTTATGGTCAAATCTACATGGAATAATTTACAATCGCTAACAACAGCTGGCACGACATTTGTGTATTAATGACGTCATGTAACCACATAACAAAAAATGTAATTCGGTTACTGCAGAAGTAAAACATAATACACTTCACAGTGTGGCAGTAATTACACGTTTATGTAGCTGAGATTCTTTGTTCCTTTGTTGTGTTTTCTTTCAAAGAATTCGTCAATTTGACATCAAGTTGATAATGGCGAGTTGTTAAAGTTTATTAGTTATAAATCAATACATAAACGTGAAAGACGTCTTTACAAATAATATATTGATAAGGTAAAGTTCACCGTAGAACAAACCAAGAAGAGCCAGAGAAGGAGTGGAGGTATAACTCTACTCTTTCTTTAAACTCGGCGCTAGATGTGTGTGGGTGTTCAACGCCACGCCCCGGCCGCTTTTTCCCCTGGAAAGACACTATAACCCTAGTACAAGAGGCTGGGCGAGCCCCAGGGCCGGTCTGAACGAGTGTGGAATATTTCGACCCCCACCAGGATTCGATATCCGGACCGTCCAAACTGTAGCTAGTCGCCATACCGACGGAGCTATGCCGGCCCACCATGCTTAAGTTAAGTTTATCATAAGACACATCATCCATGTAAACCAGACGCAGACGTCTCCTAAGAACAGAGGAACATTCTGTCACCGTGAAAATCGAGACCCGAAGAATATTCTCATTACAATTACATCCTGAACTGTCGGTTAGTAAAGAAACTAACGGTAGATACTCAAACGTAGTATTGTGCAAAGCAAGTGTATTACGCGGGACAAATAAATCTTAAAATGGTTCACCTAATAAAATTATTCGGCAAACATGGCGCATTCACCTGTCACAGGAAGTACATATTAGGTTACCATGTGTAGAACTTCGAACGTAATTAGTCATCCCAGCTGCTTCACAAAGTGCCTTGTTACATTTCTAATGTTTGGGTTATTTTGTTTTCAACAAGTGAAAGTGTCCTTTCGGAGCAAGTGCCAGACCGTATTTAAAGTAGCTAGTGATTTTTCCTGCTTTTTAAATTTTTCTGACAACAAAAAATAACTTTCCAAGGAATGTTATGCTCGATTCTTACCCTCGCCTCATGGTTAATCAATGGCGAGAGTTGTGTATAGAGTATTTAAACTGGAACCTTTTGCAACGCTCTGATGCATTTATTGTTCCTTTCAGCATTTTCAAAAACTTAACGAATCAACTAATTCGACGTAATCACATCACTATCAGATTTTTTTAAATGTCCGACCGCGTTGGATGAGCCCGTGACTAGAGTGTGAATAGTGTTATGAAGAAATGCTTTTACATGTAGGTGACTGATGTCCCTAAACGTGAGCCGACCGTTGTTCCACCCACAGTTTCAATGAAGCGTAGTTTGTGTAGGATAATTTCTTCTTTTGGATGATGGTAGAAAAGGTTTGTGTGCCCTACCACGTGACTCTTCCGTCACTCAGATGCAGGAGTAAATCTTATGTTTACTGGACCGTGCATCGTTATGATAGTTGAAGAATAGAACACCAACTTGATGACACTTGTTATTTTATATCACTTCTTATGTGCTCAACATGTTTCGGACATTAATATATCCATTATCAGGAGCTTGCGACTATTCTGTTGAATTACCACATTGGTCGTATTGTTCTTGGTTCGATGTGTGTTGGGGTTTCAGTGTGGTTGGGTTGGAGTGGTATCCGTGTTGCAGGCTGAAGCCTGTCCGAAACATGTTGAGCGCATAAGAAGTGAAATAAAATAGCAAGGTACATCAAGTTGGTCTTTTATTCTTCAACTAGCAGGAGTAAATGTTTACGCATTAGGCGACACATTTCTGCTTTTGAGGGCCTTATTTGTTTGTTGGTTTACATCTTTATTTCCCTCTCCTGTCATATAAAGATAGTGTGTTTCGTACTGGAACATGTATCTAAAGTTTTATGCTTTCCCATACGCAATAGGAAGTGGTCGTCTCGTTTATACTGCACGGAATACCTCTCATAAAGTAAGCAGAATGTACAGAAGTATTACCACGATTCTGCAGAAACTGCCGATATTAGATCATTTTCCAAATGTCAGGCAATAAATATGGGTCTGGCAACGAGAGTTTCCATCAGGAAATAAAAAGAAACAAGTTCAAGAAATAGAAGAAGTTTGGTTCCTACATTTCGCTCGAATGAGTTTGTTTCTTTCGCCCGAGTTCTCCTCGTCTACTAGATCTAACCAGGGTCTCGTGCTGTGGTGTAGTATTTATGTATCGTACAGTCTTTCGCCATATATCGTTACCGCAGTGTTTTGACAGATGTGTATCTGACCCCTTGTGAAAGTTGCCTGCAATTTATTACAACTGCGAGCCGCGCAGAAATGCCTGGCCGTCCGCTTGCCTCTGGGAACACCACCGTAACATACACGTTCCTGTCCACGTAGGCCACATAGTCGTCACCACCGCACGTGCATTGACGCTTAGTGTGCGAAATTGCCTCGGTAGAACATTTTATACAGAAAAAAACATAAAGTGACAGATTTATGTAATTTGCTTCATTTATTGACTCTTGGTTTATGTATCTACACTCCTCAGCTATACCGTCGAATATAGAATAGTTGTGAAGCAGAATGCATGCGGAAGGAAGCAGAAGAGGCCCAGCATTAGCAAGCAGGAAATGTGGAAGACTGATACAATACGTTTCGCATATCGCTTATTTGCGACAAGAGTGTCACACCTCAAAATCTGGTATTTTTGAGTTATTAATATAGAAAGAAACGTTTGCAGATGCACTTTCAACAGGTATAATGTCATAACGCAGTTTGTAATGCTAGCCACTGGAGAGCAGTTGTGTCGTCGTTGCACTCATAGAAAGTATAGCACTTCAAAGCATTTAAAGTCTCTTCTGAAAAATCACACATTTCGAGTTGTGACACTGTTGTTGTGACGCTGTTGTTGTGACACTGTTGTTATGACACTCGTTGTGACACAGTTTTTGTGACGCTGTTTTTATGACGCTGTTGTTTTGACGCGGTTATTGTGACGCTGTTGTTGTGACACTGTTGTTATGATACTTGTTGTGACACTGTTGTTGTGACACTGTTGTTGTGACGCTGTTGTTGTGACACTGTTGTTATGACACTCGTTGTGACACAGTTTTTGTGACGCTGTTTTTATGACGCTATTGTTTTGACGCTGTTATTGTGACGCTGTTATTGTGACGCTGTTGTTGTGACACTGTTGTTATGATACTTGTTGTGACACTGTTGTTGTGACGCTGTTTTTGTGACGCTCTTGTTGTGACACTGTTGTTGTGACGCTGTTTTTGTGACGCTCTTGTTGTGACACTGTTGTCGCAAATGAGCGATATAGTATTTCATACTATTTTAAGAGCGAGCTGAGAAAAACTGGAGCCGGAGCCGGGAGCCTTTCAGTAGATCTATATGAAATTCATTAAAAGAGTTTAAATTGTAAAATTCCGGTTCTGCTGTTTCATGCAGAATATAGAAAACATTTTCGAATATTGCTTACGTAATTGTAGTAACAGTACAGGATGCAATACAGGCTTTCATAGGGGTGTTGATGTATATTTAATTCTTCTGTGATGTTACGCCGTGTCGACCGGTAAACAGTCGAGGACATTTCGAAGGAAGAAAAAAATTCCATGAGTTCATAGAAGGCCAAAATTCGTAATTTCTCTCCTTCATTATGTCAACATAATTTGGTGTGGAATTTCTTAGGTATTTTTTAACCTGTTACCAAAGATAGTAAAACAATAAAGATATAGTATAAAACTTGATAACGGTTTACTTAACTTGAGCACGCTTGTCTCAAATCTACTAATTCGGCCTTTTAGTATAACTTTCCTCTTCTTTGCCTTAAGCCTTATGGAAACCTTGCAATTGTGCAGCCGTATGTGTATTGATCAATACATACACCTAATATTAAAGTGTTAACTTATCAATAAAAGACGCAAATAAATTCCATTTTCAATGTCACTCTAATGATATTAGATGCCAAAACTGTTGTAATTTAAAAAATTGTATGGAATCTTTTGCTGTTGTACAGAACTCCACTTCTGCATGTCTTCCTCTGTTAGTATCACATTAGGTAATGTAGATTTCTACTAAACTATATAAGATCCATTTTTTTGACACAGACCATCCCGTTGTGTAGTAGTAGCAAATTATATAATATAATATATTCCGTCTATACACAACTATACATCAGTACAGTGATATTTATGTATATATACACTCAGATCACATTTGGCAACATGTTTCGACCGTAAATGGTCATCATCAGGCCAATAAAGAATATTTTTAAGGTACAATAAAGTGAGCACTCAATGGGATCCCATTTCGTTTACAGTAAAAGTTAAAATAGCGTATGACGAACTCTTATTTGAAACTAAAACAGTAAAATAGAATGGTAATTAAGGTAAGCTAATTCTCAGTCTAGGTACGCCACAATATAGCAACTAGACTGAGAATTAGCTTACCTTAATTACCATTGTATTTTACTGTTTTAGTTTCAAATAAGAATACATCATACACTATTTTGACGTTTTACTGTAAACGAAATGGGATCCCACTTTGTTGTACCTTAAAATGTTCTTTATTGGCCTGATGATGACCGTCTTACGGTCGAAACATGTTGCCATAATGTGACCTGAGTGTGTATATAATAAATATCATTATACTGATGTGTAGTTATATAATCCAGCTTAACCTACTGCGTTAGCGTGGTAGACTCGTGGGCTGAAGGCCATACATTCGAAATGCAAGATAAAAATTTTGATAGCTGAAAATTAGAAATACAATTCTAAGGCTGTATATAAATTGTCGCTGTCTTCTCGCATATTTCTATGTACTCCGTATGGTTATTTAAGGAACTAATAGTTTAAAAATATTAAGTTGAAAAAGTCTTCAGTGTCCTAATGTTAACACCGAATTTTGAGAAAATCGGTCCGTTTATTCAGGGGTCAGGATGACACAGGTACACATGCACACAAAATACGGTGGTCTCATAAGCCTACTTTTCCGCTTAATGGAAAAACTTTTGCTAAAAATATCAGATTTATTTCTTCATACAATATTCAGACACAAAGAATATTTCAGATGTCCAAAAAAAAAAAAAAAAAAAAAGGAAAATGTTGTGTTTTTGTTTTTTATTTTTAGTTAGTAAATAATAAATTTTATAAAAAATATATTTCTCTCCCCCACA
>Ga0123352_10012191_pt1 | contig 13578 bp, 7 predicted proteins | sample TergutLab28metaG_FD_89700 | JGI IMG/M metagenome (GOLD analysis project Ga0123352, IMG submission 89700) | Labiotermes labralis P1 segment gut microbial communities from Petit-Saut dam, French Guiana - Lab288 P1 | ecosystem: Host-associated > Arthropoda: Insects > Digestive system > Gut ...
ACCAACTTGATGCACAAAATCTTGTTTTATAATAAGTTTATTAAATGCCTCTACATGTTTCGAGCACTATGTGCTCATCATCAGGAGGTCAAAATTTTATTATGCAGCATCTGGTATCATCATACCTGTAGGTGGCCGTGCGGCGCACAGGTGTGATGATACCAGCTGCTGTATAATACAATTTTGACCTCCTGATGATGAGCACATAATGCTCGAAACATGTAGAGGCATTTAATAAACTTATTATAAAACAAGACTTTGTGCATCGGGTTGGTTAATTACTAAGATTATACTGAGATGCACGGTTAGCAAAACAGATTTAGACGTGTTTGACGCCCTTCGTCTGCACCAGATTCTTTTTCTGCCTCGTTTACCCGTTACAGCCACATGTACGTAACAATGCCAGAAGCTAGACGTGTCACTTAAATATCACGCTGAATACAACAAACAAAAACCGCATTCCTTAGCAGTACGACTGGACTACCGAGTTTATCGCGAGTTCACAGAATCTTAAATATTGTACTTTGTTTATTGCGCAACAGCCCAACTCGCGCCTAGACGCCTCATTGTTGAGATTTCTATATCACACACAATTAGAAACACACACACACGCACGCGCGCGATATGACTCCTCTGTACGAGAGATCAGCTCGTCGCATGGACCGCTACCTATACAACACACAACAAACACAATAGACGACTATCCATCCCCTTAGCGGGATTCGAACCCGCAATCCCAGCAATCTAGCGGATTCAGACCTACGCATTAGACCGCGCGGTCACCGGGTATTGGCCAGTATTCAACTAGCTTGGAGCTAATCGTGATCGGAGCGGTCAAAGTAAGTAAAGTTATTTGGTGCTGAGATATTGAGAGAGGCGCTGAACGGACAGGCTGACAAACGGCCAAAATTAAAGCGTAACAACACACGTCTGAAGGGGCTGCCAGTTACCGAACGGACAGTAGACAGACACATAAGGCATAAGGCGTCTGTTGCGGTCGCTTCAGGCCGACTGGGGAACGAGCAATATGGCGATTCTATACCAGCTGCTGGAGTCGCAGTGTACGACACAACTAGGACAAGACCCATGCGCACAAAATTTCACCCTAGAAGAAGCCACGAAGGCCCAGACGGGAAGCAGAGGTTTAGCTCTATTCTTTCTTCGGTCTCGCTGCTAGATTTGGTGTTAGTATACAACGCCACGCACCAGCCGCTTTACCACCGAGAGAGAGATCCGATACCTGTTGTACAGGCAGATGGATGGGCCTCAGGGCCGGTCTGGGTGGCTGCGCATAATGTCGTCCACACCAGGATTCGATCCCCGGACCGTCAAGCCCGTACCCAATACAATTTCTCGGCCCACAATAACTATGCATTATTAAGATTTTTTTTTCCAGCAGTTGCCATTTTGTTTCTTCTCTTTCCACAGTCTCAAGAAGCGAGCTGCCGCAAACTGACTCCTTAGACCGCGCGGCCACTGGGATCGGCGTATTTTAGGTTTAGTGCTGTGTTTTACAATAGTAAAAAAAGTGTAGTTTCATTTCATAACTGTGAATAACATGGCCTTGAACTTTAAAGATGCAGTGACCCATAAAATTGGCTCCAAAATTTTCAAATATGCGGCTACAATCTTCATGTTTGCACGGTGCATCAGTGGCAATCAAACAATTTATTGGTCATCAAATGCACAATATATAATTCGTAGATATAATTAAAATTACAAAATATTGAAAAATGCTCCAACATGTTTCGGATCACAAATAATCTATCATCAGGGAGCCCTGTACATTGCTTGACTAAAATATCTTATAATATTAGTTATATATACGAATTATATATTTGTGCATTTGTTGGATAATAAATTTTCTGAATGCCACTGCAGGTTTTCACAGCCATTTTTTGCTATGCATTCTTGGATCGAGAGAGCATACCGATGTGTTTCAAATTCCCGAAATTTTTGTTATTGTTTCTCTAATATTATTCTGTAAATTTGGGCTCGTGTAGTTGGGATGTTGACTGAACAAGACCAGTGCGACGTAATGACACACAGCGTGAAAAAAAAATCGCACAACCACAAACTTAAAAAAAAAATCAACGCTTTAAAGCCCCAGTCCGTACCGCGCTGTAAACTCTTTTCATCTCGGTTATAAAAACCAATCAGTTTATGCTGTAAGTGGCACAAGTCGCTGTTTGTTCTCAGATAAATACAAAAACACAATACAGTAGGCTATTTTCAGTTACGTACTGTTCATTTCGCGCGTTGTGAATTGATTAACAAAATCCTTTCAGTACCAACAAACGCGCAGTTCCACCATTATGTATTTCACTCCTAATTAGCTGCTACATGTTTCAGTTTGACTGCCATCATCAGACAGCTGACACCTGCAGGGGTGCTGATAGGTCCTTAGCCCGACCAGGAGGGAAACAAGCTAATGTTTCTGTAAGAATGGCGTGAATTTCCTTCGGCGCCTTGCCCTGCAGGAAAAAAAAAACCTGACAGCTCGCGTCTCGATGTTGTTGAAATCGCGCGCGTCCCTGACATGCTTCCGAGCTTGTTTCCTTCCTGGTCGGGCTAAGGACTTATCAGCACCCCGGTATATTGCTAAAACCCATAGCAGTAAAAAATCTTACAACGCTGACGCATATCAACTGTACAGGTTACAGTTAAAATTTACAATATTTAAAATAGTGTAAGTTTGGCAGTATAATCAACAACACAGTATATTGTCATTTTAAAATATTTTAAATATTGTAAACTTTAACAATAATCTGCACATTTGATATACATAAACATTGTAAGACTGTCTTATCGCTGTCAGTTTTAGCAATATAGATGTTAGCTACCTGATAATGGCAGTTAGACCGAAACATGTAGCAGCTAATTAGGAGTGAAATACATAATGGTGGAACTGTGAGTTTATTGTTATTGTAATTACTTGTAAATTCCTCTCAAATGTTGGTAAATTTCAACCAAACCACAAGGAGTCAGAACTCAGGCCACACTTCATCGAATGAATAGATTAACCCTTTAAACGCCGAGTTAAATCCCATCTGCCATCTGCTGGCATTATTAGGAGCTCACCATATTTTTCACGTTAGCGTGTTAAGGTTTAAAATGAGTAATAATGCGAGTTTTGGGCCATCGCAGAAGTGTGTCTGAGCGTCCTTATGGGACACGAAACTGTGTCAATGGCTAACCGCATTTGGTCTTCGGCATTTTTACCCCTGAAGATGAGCGAATTTCTTTGCCTCGAAACGTCAGTATCCAATTATCTGTTCGCGCAGTGTCTTATCCCATAAGAAGAGAAAACTCGGGTAGAAACAAGAGGGAAACACTATGGGAGGGATTGGTTTGTGCCTTTCGCAAGGTACTATCCTGGAATTTTGATAGGGGTGGGGAGGAAAACCACGTGTAGTCAATGCCTCGGCTGATATTTGAACCAACGACGACATTCCAGATAGAATGAGGGGCTATCATGATGGGTTATGAATGGTTGGGTGCATGTTTTTACACTGTCTAGGGCTAGGCTGGCAGGAGAGTTCAGTCCACGGCTTGGGGCAAGCTGTTGAACTGATAACAGCGACAATCAGCTTTCCCATCCAGAGTTCTGCGGAACGCTGTCAGAGATTACGCGAGGAATCGTAGAATATAAACATACAAAATCTAAAATTCGGAAATGCCGCGAAAAACTCCAAATATCTTTCGAAAAACAGGAAAAATACTTCAAACTTTCTTAATATTGAACTGTTTATACACAAAACAGCAGTCGGACCGATCGTGCGAAGGATGAAGTGTTACAAAGGGTGAAGGAGGAGAGGAATGTTCCTCACATAATAAAAAGTAGGAAGGCTAACTGGATTTCTCACGCATTGTGTAGAAACTGTCTTCTAAAACACGTTATTAATGGAAAGATAGGACTGACGGGAGGAAGAGGAAGAAGGCGTAAGCAGCTACTGGGTGGCCTCAAGGAAAATTGAAAGAGGAAACACTAGATCGCAATCTGCGGAGAACTCGGTCTGGAAGAGGCTGAGGAACCGTCGTAAGACAGAACGTGACGAATGACAGCCGGTTATTCATTCATTTTCTTGACAGTAACTCACAACAATTGAATTACACTCCACATTATGAACTTTGTCTGGTCTGTAAAAGTTTTCATATGTAGGGGTTCATCGGCATACGAAGAACTATTTCAGAGGTTCCTCCACGAAAGAAAAGTTTGGAAACACCGAGCTACACCGTGAGTGGTGACGTCACAATCTGTATTCGTACTTGAATGATCCAAATGGTTTGTTGTCTTCAGCGTTGTTCGGGGCACTGTAGCCGTAGAGGCCGTAGCTACCCAGGCCGTAGGGTAGATACTTGCCGTATTGCCGCAGCAGTAAGGGCACAAGCGGGTCGCGTCCGTACAGACGACCGCCGTGGAAGCGAGGCGGCGGAGGAAAAGTGCCGTATCCGATGCCGAGAGCAGGGTTCGAAAGCAGGCTGCTCAGCAATAGGGTTGCCAGCAGCGGGTTGTGGCCTAGCAGTGCTGCGGTGTAGGGACCAAGACCCACCTGCCCCAAATGTTTCGGTAAATGCGCGTCAGGTGAGAGATACCCCACAGAGGTACCCGCTGTCTTGTCTAAGTCCTGCACGTTTTCGTCACTAGGTGGGGACGCTGTCACCTTGCGACGCGTTGTGTTGCCGTCTACTGCCTCTGCTACAGCTCCGAGTAGAAGGAAGACCTGTGAATTAAGACATGATTATTGGAAGGAAAATAGTTATAAATATTACACTTTATTTGTTTATTTGTTATTTATTCATTTATCAACGCTGTCAGATCAGGCATTACAACTAGGAACGTTGGGACAGGTACAGAATAATTAATTGCAAAGCGTGTAGAAGGAAGTGCTCGTGATCTAAGTTATAGTAGGATTACACTCACAAAGTCCCCGTCACTTTGCATGGCAACCTTCACTCTGAGTCTCACACACCTTACGGCCCTCCTACCTCAGTCATGTGACTGCAGCTGCTACGTAAGCAGACCAATACTGGCACCCCCACCGCTCTGACTGCAGTAACACACTGACCTACGCGCACACGACTTGGCGCACTCTCCCGACTTTTTTTATTAGCCTTCGTTCGCTAATCTTATCTGCGCCTGAAACTGGAGACTTTGTGGAATTACTCCTGCTGCAGTTACTATCCCGGCACTTCCCTGGAGCGGCTGAAGAAAACTGAAATAATATCAGGAAAGCCGGAGGGTTGGCTGAAATTTGTGCACAGGACCTTCCGAATTCAAGGCAGTACTGCTGTCACATTCAGTGCACGTCGTTTATTGGAGTTCAGTGTCAAAAACAAAGTAAATCTGTTGGCTATGAACAGCATAAAAAAACGCGTAGCAGGAAGAAATTCTGAAGCTTGAGGACGCCATTCGTGTTTCTCACGCTAGTGACTGAAAATTACTGCTATGACGTCGTGTAGTATGGCACATATTACTGCGTTCATGTGACGTAGAGCCTTGTAGTCTGGTACAACCTGCTGCCTCCATATTTAGTATAGAACAGAAAGTGATAACATGCAGGCAACAATTTGCCCCCGAAACGTTGGTAAATTTCTACCAGACTTCACGGCGCTCCACCCAAGAGGACTGTTAACACTTCACGGTTGACACAGAGTCAGATTCAGGGGTCGTGTGACCAGGGATTCAACAGACTCACACTGCCACTAAGCGACGTTCTCTCATTAGGTCAAATTAATAGTCAGTACCTCAGTATCTGAGCGTGACATTCCAGCAAATCCGATTTCTGTATCACAGAGGAACTTTGTAACTACCATCTGGCCCGCTCAACCTTAAATATGGTGCAGGTAACATTGGCAAAAGTTGGTCTACATGCGGGAAATATGAAATTGTGTAAACTGAATACAGAATGAATAAGTAAAATAAAGCAGTCAAGTTGCAGGCCTGGAGTGGCCCAGAGGGTTCCAGGAAGTTAAGGTTCCCAGATTTCGTGACAACGGCACAGGATAGTGGTAAGGTTGTCAGCCCCATGAACCGGCCGCCTTTACTCCCAGGAAATGCTCCTGGTACTCATTTCTGTTAGAGGCTGAGTCGATCCTAGGGCCATAGTGCGATCGGAAGGATTTTATGTCAATGAAAAATCTAAAGACACCAGCTGGGATCGAACCAGCGACCTTCCGTTTTGTAGCACAGCACCTTAACCACTGTGATACCGCGGTCCCCGGGTTCAGAGTGACTGGCGTGAATTGTGTATTTGTAAATTTTGAAGACACGTTTCGAGTTTATGGTGATACTAACTTTCATATTTTTAAATCCACAAGATGTCATACTGAAATATGGCACTACGCATAATCACCATCATCATCATCATAATCTGTCTATCATGGATTTGGGCCACTTGTTGACCCGTTCCGGTCTCACGTATCCAGAAGTCTCTTCAAAGGTCTACCATGATTCCTTCTGCCATTTGGGGAGTAGTGTTTCATTACCCTGGGTAATCTATTTCGAGGCATTCGCTTTACATGTTGTATCCATCTTCTTTTGTATTCCAGTAATTTATCCAAAATTGGTGTTATTTTTAACTGCTTTGCAATTTGTGCATTTGTTTTGTTATCTGTCCAAGTGTATCCTGCTGTTCTTCTCATGTATTTCATCTCTGCTGCTGTTATTCTTCTGGCGTCCCTTGCTTTAATAGTCCAAGTTTCGCTGCCAAATAACAAGACTGGAAGTGCTATATTGGCGCATAAACTTAATTATTTAAACAAATATTTTGGCCAGAATATCTTTGTGAAACAAATGTGGTGGATATATAAATATGCTACATAAGTTATGTCTGGGATGACATGGAGTTACGCTGAGACCCCCCCCCCCTCTCACTCTCCCCCCCTAACAACCCCCCCTCTAACAGTCCAGCGCTCGAGGGTTAGTGACCCTGAAGATTGGCCAATAAGAGCAAAATCGTATTTGGACGTCGAAACGAAGTTTCGGCAAAGCTCTGCGGGAATATCCGGGAGGGTTTTGGTTTCAAAAGGGGGAAAAACGGAATTAATTAATGCCTGAGGCAGAACAATGAAGAGAGATAATCTCTAGCACATTACAGCGCCATACACAGAATGCATGACGTGGGCTGGGCTGACGTGTATCGGTTTCGCTTTTGTCTTAAGCACAGCTCTGGGTATAACGTAGACTCTATTAAATAAGTACAGGCAGTTACTTTTCGTCGGAAGTAAAGAGGATCGGAGCGTGAGGTCAACTCCGGTAAATGCCGGGGATATTTGAACAAAACACTCACTCAAGAGTCTGTCAAATTTAGTAAAAATGAGGTTGCCTATAAAGGTCGCAATACCATTTGTGTTACAGGACGTATGGACCAGCTAAGGTGGTGCTCCGAGCGAGTCCAGCTCTTCAGCTGCGGTCCTGTCATCCCCACTATTGCTGCCGTACTTCCCCTCACGTGCAGTTCAGCAGCCACGAGTAAAAAATCTGGCAGTACACTCATACATCCACACACACACACACACACACACACCATGGTAATTTCTGAATAACGAATATATCTTTCTTCAGAGGGTGGGCATAAAAGTGCAAAATGGCTCGAGATCCGTTGGTTAACAATGCCGAACGAAGTCAAGAGTTCGAGGTATTTTAAACCAGTAACAGTATGGGTAACACAAAATCGCAGAGAAAGAAATACTGGGTTTTTCGAAATGATTATCGGGGTTTTAACAACTTGTCATACACAATACACTTCAGATAGCAGTATATGTTTTCTTTTATTTAATAGAACAACACTCCACGTTTTTGTTACATACCTTACAAGTGCTCTATATGTGTACCCTTTGTGATTCTACAGGGTTATTCGAAATGATTGTCGGGGTTTTAACAACTTGTCATACACAATACACTTGAGATGCATGTTGATGTTTGTAGAATCACAAAGGGTGCATATATAGAGAAACTTTAAGGTATGTAACAAAAACTTCGAGTGTTGTTCTGTTAAATAAAAAATACATATACTGCTATCTCAAGTTTATTGTGTATGACAATTTGTTAAAACCCCGAGAATCATTTCGAATTACCCTGTATTTATAGTTTTTGGTGCGACACAATACGACACAAGCAATTAACGATTTAAAAAATTTAAAATATGCACTTCGCGAATCGACATTTTTTCAGCGCATTCACTGTCTCTTGTATATTCGCTACACGGTTTCACGTGTGTTTCTGCACCTGAGCTACCCTCTGCGGCTATAGAAATTACAAGAAATACTGATGCCTATTAGATCGGTGATGCGAGTGTCTAGAGAAGACGTAAAAGGTAAAGGTAAAGTGATCCCGTTACAGGCCCGGTGTGGCCCGGAGGGTGGGTAGAGGTATAGCTCTACTCTTCCATGACTGCGGCACTAGAAGGGGGTGAGTGGTCAGCAGCACACTCCGGCCGCACTTTACCCCTGGGAAAGACCCTGTACCCATTTTACAGGAGGCTGGGTTGACCCCAGGGCCGGTCTGGACGGGCGGAAAATCTCGTCCCCACCGGGATTGGATACCGGACCGTCCAACCCATAGTCAGTCGCTATACCGACTGAGCTACCGGGCCCACCTAGAGAAGACGTACTATTATGAAACACACGAATGCTTAACACGTTTCATATATCACTAACGATATACCTATGCATTTTTCAACTCAGTCTGTAAAAAGGAGGTTTTCATCCGCATTTCTGTCTGCGCGAGGCATATACCATATACCATATACCATTTATAAGATACGTTATTGAAAGAAAAAACATAATGAATGACAGAAGTGACGGGAAGACCAGGAATAAGAGGCAAACAGGTATTGGATGAATTTTAGGAAAAGAGAGAATACTAGAAATTGAAAGAGAAATCATTAGATCGTACTCCGTGGAGAACTCGCTTCGGAAGAATCGGTATTCGGCCCGATATTTGAACCTGGGACCTCCCATACACAAAGCATGTGACTTTGGGCGTGCTGTATTGGGAAATATATTGCCGTCGGATATCACGCTGGGCTACGAAAAGTATTCACTGAAAGGAGAATTAATTCTAAGGCGAAGAGATGGGAGTAATTGTGTGTTACTGTCACGGTCCGGATTCCTCCATTTGTCAGTCCGGTTTCACGTGCATGGCGCTGTTGGAAGGACTAGAGCACGGGACCTGCAGTTTCTTCTGGAATATTGATGTTATTCAGGTTGAAGAGAAAAGGTGTGTAGAGGCGGCAGGGTAGATTGCAGAATAAAGTAAGAAGGAAAGAACTCAGAAGGAAATTAAAAACTACTGACATCAAATTCATAATTATGAATGTGGTATGGAGTTCGAATCTGGTCCAGACCGGCTCTCTAGTACACCCATCCCTCACTCCAGTTGGTACCGTGGTTCTTTGACGGGGGTAAAGCGGACGGAGTGTGAGGTTGTTCAAACACTTGCATCTGGTGCCGACGTTGAGGCTGAGATGAGCTATACCCCTATTTACCCTCAGCGCCTTCATGGCACGCATGGGACAACTTTACCTTATTAGGCGCTTTTTACGAAAAGTGCTCATTACCTTTCGTCAGGTTCGTCTTTATGTCTTTCTCTCCCTCTCTCTCTCTGTCCATCTGTCTTTCCCTCCGTCCGTGCACATGTCTCAGAGCGGCCCCCACTGGCCGGATTTAAGTGAAATTTGATATAGGGGACTTCTATGAAAATCCGTCGCCAAATTCCAAATTTTGTTAACATCAGGCCACAATATCTGGTACTTTACATGAAGACCTAAGTACGTTTTACTGTTGTCTGCAACATTACATCGCCATTACAGCTCTTCGGTACAATAGTATCAGACCATTCGAACGGTCGAGAAGGCAGAAACATTTGGCCAAAGCGCCAAAATGTTACACTACACCTACACTGCTTTGCTGGTTTGTAGCTGGTATGATCTGACAAGGTACTACAGAATTGGCAGATACGTATTGTTCTGAGTTACTGCGACCTCTACCTGACAACACACAACACTCACAACAGACATCCATGCCCCCGGTGGAATTCGAACCCACAGTCTGAGCACGCGAGCGGCCGCAGACCCACGTCTTAGACCGACTTATGATGTAAGGCACAAACTTTTCCTCTGAGCTTTATGCGTTGCATGTCCCGCATTATAGGGTGTTACACACTTGTATATCCAACCAACAAAAACACATTTATTAATATGTTCACACAAATATTATTAAATATGTTGCATCACACACCATTAAATGTAGTTCATTATATATAACATAATTTTCTCTGACGTTTTACGACCAAACGTTGTGTGAACATATTGGTTGTCACGTGCATGCTACATGTCCCACACTTCTTGCCGTCAAGGGTAGGATGTGGGCAACCAGCCTCTCAGCTACAGAATAGCAGTTTATGTGCTGGGAATTGTCACAAAGGATATGGTAACTCAATACTGCCGGATTAAGCTTTGACACAGAGCCCCAATTTCAAACTGCTAGCCACCAAAGAAACATGTCTACCCACCGGCCACTCAGCCCCAAGCAAACTTCATGCAGACATACTGCAGTGTTACAGTTTGAACATGGGCGGCACGATATTGGCAGTAAATAGCGTCTCTAATACAGAATGCCATTTCCCATTTGATCTCCACGAACGGTGAGAATTAAGAGTGACTAATACTATTACATGGTGATTGATAGAAGACTAACGCAATATGAGGGACCTCTCTGCGCACTCTGCTGTGGCTCACCCTCTCTCATTTGTTGTAACTGCGTTGAAACTGAGGAGTCACGGGATGAAGACACGAAACACGTGTGCAGGAAAATGAGAAGCAAATAACAAAGGCAAGACCACGTGAATGGACAAGGTTATATGTATTCGGAACTGACAGAGATGCATGAAAACATTGTAAGTGCGCGGGTTAACAAGATTAAATATGGAAACAAATTGTGAAGGAATCACAGGACTAGTGCAGCACATCAACAAAGTGGCATCCAACAAGACAGACCGTCTGGAGAATTGGGGGGGGGGGGAGTTATGTAAACGACAACCAAACGGATGGGCTGAGATAGAATGACGAAGATAAACTCCGAGGAATGAATGCCCCTTCATCTGTAAATCGCATACGAAGTAGCAGCTCGTTTGGCCGAAGAATCAGGGGGTACACTAAGGAAGGCAAATCACCTGTTTCTTCGCGGCTGTAAAATTTGTTGGTAGACTTGAAAGAGCCTAAGGAAGCGAGAAGATATACATCTGAGTAACAATGTTCGATCAATCACGAACTGCCAAGTATTGAACAGTGGGTAGTTAATTTCCATACCTGGACTGAGCGTAGTTCGTCCAAGTATGTTGCTAACTTCTCTGACGGAAGAAACACCATCTTACGACTAACACTAATTCATAAAGAAATGATCAGATATTCATAGAGGAGCCCGGATAGTTCAGTCAGTAAAGTAACTCGGATACGGGCTGGTAATAAACGAATCGTGGTTCGATTGCCGAAAGGGTCACCAGATTTATCTCCCCTCGAAATCGTCCACACCAGTCAATGATTTTATCATGTAAAGGATAATAAAAGGTAAAGGTCAGCCCATAACACGTCACAAGAGGTACGGAGAGAGAGTAGAAGTATAACTCTACTCGTTCCTAACCTCGCCGCTAGAGTGGGGTGGGTTTAAAACGACACGTTCTAACCGCTTTACCCCCGGGAAACAGACCTGATGTCCACTGTCTAGGAGGGTGGATGGGTACCACATCCAGTCCAGACGGGTGGGGAAAAGTCTGTCTAGTTGCCCCACCTGGGTAAAGTTTCACATTATTAGGCCTATGTAAGTAACAAGACTGGAAATATATGTACAAATGCAACAATGAGGGGCGTTCGTGTAAGCACTGTCACCATAGAAAATCAACGAGTATTGCATATTCTGAGTGTGTATTTGTAACCTTAGTTATGCGGCATGCAAAACACATGCGCCGTATTGTCATCAGTGCCCCCCCCCCGGGCTGTACTATATTTTTTATCTCATAAAAAGCACGATTGAAAATGTGATTTTTCCCTACAACTTTCCTCTGAAAATTTTCTCATTCTAAGAAGAATTCAGAGCGATATCACAAATATATACACACCTGAGTCTTCACTAAAGTACCCGTTATTCTTGTCTGATTTTAATGAAACTCGAATTTTCTCGAAAGATTTTCGAAAAATACTCCAATACCAAATTTCATGAAAATCTGTCCAGTGGGAACAGAGTTGTTCCCTGCCGAAAGACGGACGGACAGACAGACAAACATGCGAAGCCAATAGTCGCTTTTCGCAATTTTGCGAAAAGCGACTATAACGTCTTATGTACGTGAATTTGAAAGACACCCTTCTGATAATAACACCTTACGGACGAAACACGTTGGCGTTTGCACAATAAATTGCTGATTAATGTGAATATGGTTTTTTTTAAATGATTGTGACTCACATTTATTAAAAACTGTAGCGTGGAACAGACTCTTATGTATACCATCAACCATTAGACACTTCTGCGTGAATATTTTGGATATCTGCACTTCCGAATATATTTTCAGTACACTTTGTTAGCTGTTTAAACGCAACTTACCAAGTAAGCATAGTATTTCGCCATGACTCGGCATGCACACGACGATCTTCATGTACACCCGACACCTTGAACTGACTCGACCTAATTTTCCCAACTGAAATGACGAGGGGCGACATGCGACTGTCTATATATAACATCCTACTTTCTATTCTCTACAGGTAAGACACTCTGATAGTACCAGATTAAGGTTTTAGCATACACTCAAGCAACACGTGTTGCTTTGTTAAGTCAGTCTGAGAAAGATTACATTAAAAGCTGAGACAGCAAGGATGAATTCCGTTGTGCACTGGCCACGACTTTATACGAAAACAAAAGAGTCAATGTACGTGTAACGTAAACAGTGAGGCGCGTTCGTGGACTGTCGCGCAAAATCAATAAATGGTACGTATTCTCAGTGTGTGTCTGTAGCCTTAGGTACCCGGTACGCAGTGCGCATGTGTCCTATGGTCGTCTGTGGCCTGTCCGGCTCTACAATATTTTTCAACATTATCTCACACACGGCACGATTTTATATTAAAACAAAGAACGCCATAGAACACAGAACGTGTGTTTTGATTTCTCTACATCATTCGGCTGAAAAATTCCTCAGTCTAAGAAGAACTGAGCGAGATACGATCGCAAGTGCGTATTGAGCTTCATGTAAAGTACGTGTTAATAAAACTTGAATTTTCTCGACAGATTTTTAAAAAATACTCGAATGTTTTTTTTTTATGAAAATCCGTCCAGTAGGAGTCGAGTTGTTCCATGCGGACGGACGGACGGACGGACGGACGCGAAGAATCTATTAGTCACTTTTCGCAATTTTGCGAAGGCGCCTATTGGACCGTGCATCATCTTGATATCTCAATAAAGGTAGATCAACTTGATGACACTTGCTTTATTATGTCAGTTTACTGCTCAACATGTTTCGGATGTTAATACATCCATCTTAAGGAGCTTGCGACTACTTGGTGCGTTACTGTGTAGGCTGTATTGTGCTGA
>Ga0123352_10012194_pt1 | contig 13577 bp, 10 predicted proteins | sample TergutLab28metaG_FD_89700 | JGI IMG/M metagenome (GOLD analysis project Ga0123352, IMG submission 89700) | Labiotermes labralis P1 segment gut microbial communities from Petit-Saut dam, French Guiana - Lab288 P1 | ecosystem: Host-associated > Arthropoda: Insects > Digestive system > Gut ...
CGGCCACCTATAGGTGTGGTGATACCAGAGGCTGTATAATGCAATTTTGACCTCCTGATGATGAGCACATGTGCTCGAAACATGTAGAGGCATGAAATAAACTTATTGTGAAACAAATTTTGTACATCAAGTTGGTTAATTACTGAGATAAATATACTGAGATGCACGGTCAGCAAAACGTAAAAAAAAAATCAGATTTTTTAAAGTCCACTGTAGCGCAGATCATGCAAGAAATGCGTAAGGTATTTGTAATTTTTTTTATTATTTCTATGAACGATTGTTTAATGACGGAAGTATTTAAGGCAGGCAGGCGTTTTACGTTCGCAGAATCCCTTATGTTATGGACCAGATCCGCTTGCTTGAAAGGGATTAACTTGCTGGGGTGCGAGGTAACAGTGCATGACAAAATGATGTGGAGAGAGTGTAATTTAAACAGTTACATTGAAAATATAAGATGTGAATAAATGGGACTGGAAATTATAAGATACACAAATTTTATTTTTAAAATTATTCATCCCGTTGGATTGAACAATGAACTAAAAATGAAACAAAAACAATCGAACACAACTTTATAAAACAGTCACACAGTTACATGTTTCGACACCTTGGGGTCAGCATCAGACTGGTTTTTAAGAACGTATTGAAAGAAGTACACATGTTGCATTGTGGAAGTGAGATTTCACTTCTTACAAGTATAAATTCCATTCTTTCTTTAATACACGTACATTTAATTTTTGATGAAAATAAAGTGATAGTTAAACTGCTAAAATCTTTTAAAATTAGCACTTTAACTATCGCCTTATTTTAATCACAAATTGAATGTATTAAAGAAAGAATGGAGTTTTAATTATATTTGTAAGAAGTGATATCTCACTTCCACATTGCATACTCATTTTAGTACGTTTTTATAAAATCAGCCTGATGCTGACCCCAAGGTGTCGAAAAACATCGCTGTCTGAATGTTATATAAAGTTGTGTTTGATGGTTATTATGTATTCTTTACTTCATACGTAAATTTTTTTTTATAGTCGAAATGCATACTGTAGTTCACTGCACTTTGTGGTTGTATAGCGAAGGTGGCAGTCAATCGAAATACTGTATGATACGGAATTTCTGTTCCTAGACTTCTTCGTCGACAAGTGAAGGTGATGCTATAGCGGGGTTGGACTGTATGTAATACACGTACATGTTATAAACTTTGCCGCGATAGCTCAGTCGGTAATGTGGTTACAGGCTGGACGGCCAGGGAAAGATGTTTTATTCGTCCTCACAGGCTCGTGTGGTCCGATGGGTGGGTTGTCCCCACCACGAAGTTTCTCTGCATTCATTGTGTCCACGTACAGGAAGACGAGGTGTGACGACAGGTTAGAACGTTGCTGTTATTGAATGGTTATGTAAGAGCATTTGCATGGCTCTAACCAGTATTTCGTATTTCCAACACAAATCAACATAGAATTGCACAAATTTTTAATCTGTGCTAAAAGTTCGTTGCTAGAGGATTATAAAAATTAGTGTACAGTAGCTTGTAAACCACTGTATTATTGTAAATAACTTTTAAGTCACATAGGCTTATCGAAATCTCTCTCTCTCTCTCTCTCCTGTGGCGCTGCGGCCCAACGTCACCTCATTCTTGAAGTTCCTATATCACACACAACGACGTATCACAGTCGGTAGGACTCCTCTGGACGCGTGATCAGCGCGTCGCAGAGACCTCTACCTGACAACACACAACACTCACAACAGACAGACATCCAAGTCCCCGGCGGGATTCGAACCCACAATCTCAGCAGGCGAGCGGCCGTAGACCTACGCCTTAGACCTCACGGCCATTGGGACTGGCTTATCGAAAACTAGATGTTAAATAATAATAATAACTCTATTGGACTGTACAGCCTCATTCATAGTATACTACTTAGTGGGTGCCGGAAATTGTAATCACAAACGCGCAGAAGTGTCATAAGGTAATGTACTGCACTGCAGATTGTACGTAAGTGTGAGCGGCGGACTAATTTAAGGTGTCCTGATGATCGTGATAAGCCCGTCAACGTGTCTCGTCTCAAAGGGGCAATATGCAGCAGACAGGCTAGCTATGCAGATGCAACGTGCCGTGGCAAGAGGTTTACAAATGAGGTGATGCCATTTGCAAGCTGACTGACGTCTAAGAAGAGCGGCCGCCACTGTGAGAGCCCTCCGTACTTTATATGGGATCGCCCCTTCTGTGCCCGAATTTTTCGTGAAATAAATGCTATTGAAATAATGAAACTGCGTATTCCTTGTGACAGTTCTTGTCTCCGCCGGCCATTGTTCTGATAATTATCATCACCGTGGCGCCGCTTGACGGTTTTAAAGGGTTGCCAAGAAACGAAACACAAGTGGGACTGAATAACTTATGGTGTACGTAGGTTTGCTGGTGCACTGTAAATATCGGTTAAGGACGCAGCCTCGCGAGGGAAGTTTGTGCTTAAAAATTGTTAACTGGCTTATAAATTGTCCATTTTATTTGTACATATTTCATTGGTACATCAGAAGATATAAAACGTAACATCATCAGTACGTAATAAGTAACTGATCAGTAACGAATAGTAAAATTTGAATGCGATGTTTCTGACGCTGAGTTTTTGTCTCGTAGATGTCAAGGTGCGAATTAAACCGAGGCTGGAATGGCTGTATTCAGTCTTCTCATACCCGGTTATTTATTAAGTACGTGACAAAGACGCATGTTGGCAACCCCAAAGCTTGTAATTTCGTTAAAAGTTCTATTTTAGTGTATTTCACTTGGCATTCTACTTGAAAAAGTAAGTCTTCATACGGATTCGTGTCGTAATAACGTAGTATCCGAATGTTGCTGCTTGTCCGATTGATTTTTTTTGCTGGCCGTCGATTGCATGCTGTTCGCCCAGAACGGTGGTTTTCAGATTCTTGATATCCGTGGAACCCTTTGGACTAAATCTTTTCACCGAAAGTAAAAGTGTATTTTTGTGCAAAAATAATGCTTTTTAAATCTTTTATATACAGAAGTAAAATGCGGAACTGGAAGGGACGAGAAGAAGGGAAAGAAGACCTAGGAAAAAGATGGAAAGAGGAAGTAGAAAGAGATCTTCAAGTGCTGGGAGTGAGAAGATGGAGAGAGTTGGTGGCAGATAGGAAAAAATGGAAGGACATAGTTCGGCAGGCCAAAGCCCACAGTGGGCTGTAGTGCACATGGAAGAAGAAGAAGAAGAAGAGGGGAGGAGAAGGAGAAGAAGAAGAAGAATGTGCAGGCACATTTACGAAAAACAGGATTTTATTTTTGTTGATTTACACTAGAAATAAACCTGGCACCAGTGATGTACCAGTTTGGGAGGGAAAATTAAAAGACGCAATTCAGTATTACCAAAATTGTATTTACCCACTTAATTGTAAAGGAAATGTGTTTGCGGAAGCCATGAAAGTCGCCCACTCACGGAACACGTTTGTAATACCAGTGGCCTACACGAACCCCGAACTATTTTCATGGAACTGCGGAGTTGACGTAACAATTATGATGTCATCTGCACAAAAAGGATTCCACTACCTGTCTGAGACAACTGTCAAAGTAATTTTCAGAGGTCTGAATTTTTCCTCAATGAAAGCGTTGCGTTTCACTGGTTTCCTCGCATTAATGGCATTACTGCCTGTGGCTACCGAATATAGTAGCAGTTAAAACACGTAATATATAATTATTGCCTGTGTCTAGTTTCCCTGAATGTGTACCGTTTCGTGGGCAGTTAATGTTCGGATGTGAGTAATTTAAACACAACCTTTCCTTAAGCCGTTTATCCAACAAAAAGGAAATGTAATACGTATTAAATGTTTATTGGCTCAGTATTTCCACGTACATTGTAAGGCAATGTGGTATTTTATTTTTATTTGTAGAATACTGGTTTAGTTCAGTGACTGCTTGCTGCTGCCCAATTATCTAAAACGTGAAGTGAGTGAAATATATGGAACTGGAAGTTTATCTTCGATGTGTGTTTGACCGTGCATCGTTGACATAAATAAAGTAGATGACCAACTAGATGCAACAAATTTATTGGTCTTCAGATTAGCTCAACATGTTTCGGGCAATTTTTTGCCCATCCTCAGGAGCGCAACACTGTGATTTACAGCATGGGCAAAGAATTGCCCGAAACTTGTTGAGCTAATTTGAAGATCAATAAATTGTTATTGTTTCATCTAGTTGGTCATCTATTTTATTTAAGTTTATCTTCTTTTATGTGAACGTGAAACTCGGTGCTTTGCCCTGGCGAAGGGGTGGGGGGGGGGGGAGGGGAAGCGCGTGTATAGGGAAGGTGTTTGAGAACGTAGTCCTGAGGAGAATAGGAGGAACGAACCGACAGCAAGGAGCCTCCATCTAGTGCCGAGATTACGAACGAGTAGCACTATACTTCTGCTCCCCCAACAGCCTTGATGGCGTTCACAGGGTCACCATGTAATAGGCAGGAAGTAACAGCCGCATAGACAAAATTGCACGCCAAATTTCACACTGTATACAGTTTACCTAATATTTTTTGGGTGGTGAGAGAAAGTGGGTTGAGATGGGTGGGGCAAATAGCATTCAGGGAAGAAGTTCTACCGATTTTTTTTTTTAAAAAAAAAGAACATTAAGAGTAGATCGAAGCGTCTATGAGAAGGTAAGAAGTGTTTGAGAAATACGTATAATGTGGGCTGAATGTAGGAATGACTGTTATGGGCACTGTAATGATCCTGCGGGTTCCCTTACTGACGGAGAATTATTTTAACTAGCTTTACTTCTCGTTGTGTCTGTCATTAATGCGCGTATTCTGGTTTATACTTCGGTTTTACTTTCAATATGGGTCTTTGTGGAAACAGGAGATAAGGAGTTTCAGTAGTCGGCATGGTGGAAGTTTGTATGACGACTCAGGCACAAGGACTGATGTTTTCCAAATTCAGAATCTGGTAACTTCGCAGAACATAGTTAATCAACACAACGGATGCTGTGCGCAGTCAGACTGGTTCGTGTCACTGGGTGTTCTATTGCAAACATTTAATTGTTCATGGAAGCTAGAATAGCAGGGCCTATTGGATGCTGCACATACGGTTTCTCGGAACCCTCTCTGTCGCACTGTCATTCGATTTCTGCAGTTCGAAATTTCCTGGGCTGGGCGATATGTACAGGGTTCGCCAGCGAATCGGGCGATTTTTAAGTGTTAAAAGAAATTAAAAGTATTGCATATCATGATACAGTTACATTTATAAGGAAGTACATACTTTAGCATTTGCAGAAATAAGTGAATCATTGGTCTTGAAACATAACACAGAACACACAAAAAAAAAACACACACACACAACACATTCCACTCGAAATATTACATCCTCAAGATGCCCTTCATTACGCTGCCTACACTCAGCAAGCCGATCGTGAACACTACTCGTGGCCCTACGTAACACGTCGACCGGGATTCTTGAAATCTCTTCCTGTATCCGCAGCTTCAGTTCTTGAGTTGTGCGAGGTGATGGTGCAGAATACACCACACTCTTAACGTGGCCCCACAAGTAAAAATCATACACCGATAAGTCGGGTGATCTTGCTGGCCACTGATTCACTTACTTCTGCAAATGTTAAAGTATGTACTTCCTTATAAATGTAACTGTATCATGATATCCAATACTTTTAATTTTTTTAACACCTAAAATTCGCCCGATTCGCTGGCGGACCCTGTATATAATTTGATGATCATACACCTCAAGGATGTGTCGTGTAACCCATGTGGCCTTGCTAGGCTGAGCTTGGATTGCTCGGTCAATAATAAATAACTGGTTACCGGCTGTTGAATACACGACAGAGGGAGGTATCTCGTTCACCGGGTACAGGGCGGCTCTGCGATCGACCGCATCTCCTCTCCAGTGGATACTGGGTCCCTTCCCTCCAGGTTTAAGCGTCCGGTAAGTGAAGCTAATGTCTCAACTCCTTGTACTGCCTATGTTTAAAATGTATAGATTTACCTGGCTCGCATTTTTTTCTTACATAATACCCATTTCCAAAACCGCTTAATGTTCTCGGATTACTCTGAAGATGGAGGCAGCATGTCTGTCCGAAACCTTGGCGCCCATATGCCAATGTGCACGGCGTCATATTCCAGAAGACTCGAATTTTCGTCGGCACTGCGGTGACAACCTCATATTTCACATGAGCTGCGGTGTTCTGAGTATAACAGATCACTTATAAAATTTTTGTTTTTGTGCTTCATAAAATTACCACACAGTAGTTTTATGGCGGTGTTTCCGTAGATTTCCGATATGTGTTTCACCACCTGCCCGCCGCGATTGCCACCATAATTTTAGTAGTTTTGATTTTCTCTTTGAACTGCAAATCCCCCTTAGGTGGCTACACGTAGAGAGAGCTTGTTTTGTTTTAACAAACTGTCAGACGTGGCCAACATGTCAGAGCCTGCTCCAAGCTATTTGTTCCTGGGATATAAATTTCGTGTGCTGGACGCAGTAGATCCCATCGGAAGCAATTTATTTAGTGCTCTCAATGTTGCTGTTTTCTGTTATGTTCGTCGTACTGTGGACCTCTACCAATGTTCCCCACAACTTACCGTCCCATGAATGTTCATCGCCCGTAATGAGGTACCTGTAATGAGTAGGTGGCTGATGGGTTTATCTGTCTACAATATTGCCTATCGTGATTCTTGGCAACGACACAGCTGAGCTTTTTGATTTTATAGGCGCCGTCTAAATAATTATAAATTTTATCCAATCTGAAGATCACGTTATTCTGGGGTACGACGCCGCGTCAGTAGGAAATTGGATCTCGATTATCCATTGACGCGGCGTCATATCCCAGAAAAACGGAATCCTGCGCTACACCGCTGCGAAAACCTAAAAAAAATACCCTTCTTTATTGGGTCTGTTTATTGGAGGAAACGTGCTGTGAACTCAAAATCCTTTTTCAGAATTATGGTAGAAGGAACTAATTCGTAACTAGTTGATGACCTACTTTTGAATTTCCATGACGTATGGTTGAAGTGTATTCCTACGTTTCCCGCTGAACCATATCGTCACCCTGAAGATGGAGGCAGTACGTTACCCCGAAACGTCGAAAAATACTTCTACCACATGGCGTAGAAACCCAAAAGAAGACCGTCAACTAAAGAACAATCCCTGTGGGAATCTGAAAAATTAAAAACCAGTAATTAGTATTGTGTGATTAATTAATGTATATCTGCAGTATTAGCGCACTCGCTTTTCCATTCCTTCATCGCAATATAAGAAGGATGTACGGACGTTGTGCCTGATATTGCATATTACGTGTTACGGACGGCAGTTTAGAACTTTGGTTTGTTTTGTAACGAAGCTGGCACATTATGTCGAGCATTGTTGAAGTTATTGAATAAGTGGCCATATCATGTAGTACGAATCCGAGAAACAAGAAATTTTGCAGAGTTTCTGTAGGAAACCTCCTGTATTGAGTCTGCGTAATCACCCGGGCAGACTGAAGTGATTAATGTATCCGTTATGGCAGCATTGCCATAACGGATTATGTTTGCTTTGGTCAGGGAAGAAAAATGTGGTAAAAAAAATATAAAAGTAGGTTGCATCGCGCATATGAATATAGTCACACGTCGCTTAACGACGGGGATGCGTTATGAGAAATGCGTCGTTAGGCGATTTCGTCGTTGTGCGGACGTCATAGAGTGTACGTACACAAACCTAGATAGTATAGCCCACTACACACCTAGGCTATATGGTATAGCCTATCGCTACTAGGCTACAAACCTGTACAGCATGTTACTGTACTAAATACTGTAGGCAATTGTAAGTATTATAATATTATAATCTTATGGGACCACCGTCGTATTTGCGGTCCGTCGTTGACCGAAACGTCGTTATGCGGCGCATGACGGTCCTGAACTACTCACCAGCCTGCTTGAGCATAGTGTTTCTTGTACTGAATCGTTGCGAAGTAGCGAAACGTCACCCGAGATGTGTGTGTGTGTGTGTGTGTGTGTGTGTGTGTGTGTGTGTGCACTCTAGAAGTCTGTTACTGTCGCCCAGCAACCAGATGAAAGATGGAAAATTGGAAGAAAGTATGAGAAAAAGTATTTCTTAGCCCTCTATAACATTTCGATTATGTGAACTCAACTAAACTTTGTGTGTGTGTGTGTGTGTGTTTTGTGGCGGCGATAAATCGTCGCCAGTCGAATTACAGTTTTGTTGGTTGTGTGCGCACGTTGTGAAACTATAAATTCTTGCAATCAGCGCCTCTCAAGTTGCGCCATTTTGGCGGTGAGTTCAACGCAATTTCAGATCTTCAGTTGTGCAGACCGTGATGCCTTAAAATAGGAGCTGGTCTTCCTTCTGGTAAGGGACCACATCGGGAGATAAATTTATGCGACGTGGGGCAGAGCATTTGAATGTCTGTGCTGTAGTCATTACAGAACTGAACTTTACAATAAATGTAACCCCATCTTATCCTATATAAAACAAGACGTCTTTTCTACGTCGAACACAGCCACTAATTTTTTTTATTTATTTTAACACAACTACGTGTCACGGTCGATAAGGGCCATTGACGGGCTACCAATTCTAAATATCAAGGTAAAGTGAAATATAACGCAGGCACATTTACTCTTCACTCTATGGGATCCCATAGAGTGAATATACCTGCCTTACATTGTACTTTACTTTCAGATTTTATATTGGTATGGGATCCCATAGAGTGAATACTCCTTCCTTACATTCTACTTTACTTTGAGATTTTATATTGGTATGGGATCCCATAAACTGAATGTACCTGCCTTACATTTTACTTTACTTTGAGATTTTGTATTGGTTTGGGATCCCATAGAATATATCTACCCTACACTTTATATTACTTAGAGATTTTGTATTGCTATCCCGATTAATGGTCGTTATCGACCAAAACGTGTAGCTGTGTTAAAATAAAGAAAATTAGCGATTGTGTTCGACGGACAAAAGATATTCAGTGGACACAGCGGGATATCCACCATTAAATTTCTGTCTTACCCAATACATATGGAACGTGTGCCTGCCTTCGCTGTATAAGACGAATTAAGAATGGTTCCATTTTTGATATGCCAATTGGCATCACATGCGTTAGTGTAGTGCACATCAGTGATTCTTGACTGCAATACATCAAAAGGTTTGTTCACGTGTTTATTAATATGAACCTAATAGAGCTGCCAGATTTCGTGTGTACTTTTGAACTCAGAACCGAAATACTGTTAAGGCAGCGTAAAATGCAATTACAGCTTTATGGGTGAAATTAGTACACAGAATTGGTTCATGCTGCAGTTCATTCACGTAAAGGTCCAGTTTTCTGAAGCATCGCTGGCTGCAAGGAAGAGTAGGTTTTCAAGCATGAGGGCATACTACATGTGTTTGTTGCTTGGCCACGAAAGTCGTTTAATCCCGTTCAAAATTCTTACTAATTAGGCAAATCACAGGGAAAAATGATACGAACTCCCTGGAGCAGAATCCTTTTTCAGAAGCTGATATTTTCATAGTCAATAAATAAATTTCTTGCGTTTTATGAAACATGAACATGTATTGCTGTGTTCACAAGAGCCGACCACTTATCGTAAGTCAGATGGATGCAATCCACGCCCCCCCCCCCGTCCTAATTCTTTAAGATCCATTACAATATTATCGTACCGTCTGCACCTAGGCATTCGAAGCTATTCTTCTCTTCATGTTTCCCCATCGAAACATTGTATGCTTTTATCTTCTTCTCCATACGTGCCACATACACCGCCTGTCTCATCCTCGATCTGATCACCATAATAATATACCTTGAGGAGTATGTAGAAATCATGACGCTTCTGATTTTGCAGTTTTCTCCAGCTTCCTCTTACCTCCTGCGTCATAGTTCCAAATGTATTCCTCGTCACATTGTTCTCGGACTGTCGGGTTTTATGGTGTGCTGATTCCTATGATATGCTCCTACACACATCCTTGTGTAACTTCACGGAGTGTCATCTGTCTGTGAACTGCTGTGCGTACAAACTGAACACTTATTATTCCACCGTATTTTAATGCGAGTTTAGTTCTAACTGCATGTAACTGTGTCTCGTCAGGAAGTAAAGCAGTATGCACAGTTGTCTGTCATTTTCGACGCGTTGTCAGATTATATTCCAGAAATTTCAGTACGCGTTTGAGAGATGAGAAGTTCATACAGAAATTCAAGAGAATATCAGTACCTGTCTTACAGGGTGTGAGGGCGTAGACTGGATTTACGTATCTGGCAGATGATGGGACGCAGCAATAGGTTTCTGTGAACACGGTAATGAATAGTGCTCTCTTTGGGATGTGATGCCGTGTAGTCTGGTACAGAATACAGGCCATCACATTCCAGAAGACAGTAATCTATGAGGACTTCGAGTATCACGGAGTATACCTTCGGGTTCCGTAAGAGTCGGTGAAGTTGTTGATCAACTGAGCTGTCATCCGAAGAACACTGGGTAGTGGATGAAGCTGGCCCGTACCGTTAACTGCAAAACTGTAGTTTGAAACTGAGTTTGACCGTGGCATGTATTTTGGGTGTTGCTACGCGTATGCGCATGTCTTCACACACAGGCAACCTCGGCCGAATCACTAATTGCGAATGTAAAGAGACTTCTTGCACGCAGTTCGTCTTGCCATTTCGGCGTGACGTCGAAATGTGACCAAACAAAAAAAAAGGGGGGGGGTGTAAATACGTACCCAATGAGTGCAGTGTTGTACCGTCTCTGGTACAGTGCCCTTAGAAGAACTGGCGCGTCACTCGTACATTTTAATAATAATTGTAATATGTATGTACCTGGCGAAACGCAATGTGACTGCCTCTTTATATTTCGACCAAGAGTTCTATGTTCGAGGCTCACCGACTTTGAAAAGTTCTGCAAGCAAAGTTCATTTGTCGCCGATTGACCAGATTGCACGTTGTGTTAACACATAAACCACTGTATGAACTACTAAGTACGCTAACTTCGAATGGAATAGCTTTGCGTCATACATTGCGCGCGCTTATGCGTAAATGTCAGTTACGCCTCTTGTAAGTGTTCTTGCTTGGGGAGCGTTAGGCACTTAGCAGATCTGAAATTATTGATGTAATAAGTTATAACTTTGTACAAAAGCGGGCTAATTATGCGAATATTGGCCTTTAACGTCCTAGGAGGCCATCGTGTTTGTTCAGTAACATTCTTGTACTAAATCTCTAAGATCAGGATTACCGTCACCACCGGTGCCAGGGCGATTTGCGGAAGACAAAAAAATCGAGGAATTCCGGTCGTAAATTCTTTTTTACGTGAATGTGTTCTTTGCATACTGGTACTGACAACGTGGTTCTCATGAAGCTGCAGATGTCGACACAGTGCGTGTTTAACTGACTTCCTCTGAGCTTCGGTTCTGTTTGTGTTTGGGCCGGGTCAGCACTTGAAGACCTCGACAGATGTTGCAGACAATGGGGGAAGTGGAGTGACTGAATCTGCATCGAATGTAATATGAATTTGTATTTAATAAATAAGTGAGATATCTTTTAAGCTTCTTAATAAAACTGAAAATAACGAAGAAACAATATTTGTACCGTCTAGAGTGGCCTCGACCCAAGACCAGGCAGGCAGCGGCACGAGCAGGCGCATTCAGTTCAGCCTTGCGCCCGCGAAGCCCCCCCTCCGGCCCCTTCGCTGGCTGTTGGAGCCCCTTCCTCTCCGCCCCTCCTCGTTCCATCCAGGTTGGCCGGTCGCTAGCGCTGATATAGCGACGAATACTGCGTCGTATAGTGTTGGATGGCTGGCAATGAGTGTTGTTTGTTGCTGTGTTGTTATGGTGTAGTGTGATACCTGTGTAATATTGTTTAGCTGATTTGGTTTTGTGTTCTGCGTCTTTTGTTACTTGTCCTGACATTGCCTACTGCGGTAATTCTTTGTCTTAGAAGGGCCTTATCTCAGTACAAGGATTGAGCACCAGCTGCTATATACGATGACGCTGTTCCGTGATTGGTGTTTGTGTTTTTGTTTGTGGAAGTGCAGTGCCTCGAATACTTGGTGATTAACATTCCCCACTCTTGTCCTCCTCCTCTCCCACTTCTTTCACTACGTTCATCGTTTATGAATGATATTGACAACCTGTTACTACGGTAAGTGTTGTCTCATATTGTCGGTGTTGTTTTTGTACGGGGGTTCCAGTGCGCGGTGAATAATTCGTTGGTATTTTGATTTTATTAGTCGATGTTCAAGTGACTTGCACCTGGTTTGAACTTGACATTCAACCTAGGGCGTACTGAGGCGTGTTATTGGAAACCTCTCCCTCTCTCTCATTGGCTTTCCTACACAGGAGAAAGTAATACCGCAGTTTTTCATCGTTTGGATTCCCTGCCATGGATCTGGTATGCATTCATGGCGTCAGTTCTACTAGCGATTGTTGTCCCATAGTTGTGCCTGGTGAAGCTTGCTAACGAAAGTATAATAGGCAAAGTGCATGTTTAGAAAGTTACATAATATCTCAGCAATAATGTACAAGACATCAGTTTACCCGGTCTTCTGTAGGAAAGTACGAGTGTACACCGGGTACTATTTTTCCAGTTGCTAGGTAAGTAAAATTCAAAGTAATTCATAGTTTTCTTGTTGAAAATGCCCGTGGTTGAAGTGATAGTGCTGCAGGGGAAGTGGCTGGAATGGGATACCCTTAAGGGAAATTCGATTTGCATGTTTTATGAACACGGGTTTAAAAGCTTAAAAAGAGTGAATATTACAGTGCAATTGATTACAAAGAGAACAGACGAAGCGTCCTGTATTCATTTATATACAACTTGTGACTGGAAGAATTGTGCAGAAGTACATTTGGCGCCATTACCGCTATGCGGGGTAACTGTGCCATGTGGCTGGAGCAGGGCCGCCTTGCCCAAATTAATGGTGACAGAGCGTGTGCTGTCTGTTAACTGATAGCTAAAAGTACTCACAGTATGCAGCACATCTTTAATGCTTGAGTGAAAAAGTACACGGTGTTGTCAGAAGGTATAAACAACTAAATAGCAAGAACGCCATGTGGGTGTGTACAAAAGGAAAGAAATGTTTTCCTGTCTTATCCTCTTGGTAACAACTACCATGCTGTCCAGTAGATAATTACGAATCATGCACGTCTTTGGCTAAAGATAGCATCCAACTGGCCAGGCGCTCAACCAGAGTGGGTGGGCTGCCGGGCTGCCCACCCCATCCAATCGAAACTTACAAAACACAGATTATGTACACAAGATGATAAAAAACGTTTTACGCGATTTGCACATCAGCCGAAATCAACCACTGAAATCGGCTAATGAGTAGTACACTAGAATGTGAAAAATTAAAAAACTTAGGCAGTCTTACTACAACTCCAAAAAGTAAGAAAATTAGATCTTATGATTTAAATAGGTGAGTGAGTAATGGTACATGCAGTTTATTTTTGTGTATCTAAATACAGTTACAGTGTTAGGTTATTTATCTTAGTAATTAACCAACTTGATGCACAAAATTTTTTGTTTTACAATAAGTTTATTTCATACCTCTACATGTTTCGAGCACTATGCGCTCATCATCAGGAGGTCAAAATTGTATTAC
>Ga0123352_10012198_pt1 | contig 13576 bp, 18 predicted proteins | sample TergutLab28metaG_FD_89700 | JGI IMG/M metagenome (GOLD analysis project Ga0123352, IMG submission 89700) | Labiotermes labralis P1 segment gut microbial communities from Petit-Saut dam, French Guiana - Lab288 P1 | ecosystem: Host-associated > Arthropoda: Insects > Digestive system > Gut ...
AACAGCAAAATTCGAATATAGCTGGCAATGGGCCACCAAGAACGCTTTAAAGAGGCGGGCATTACGGCCATACTTGGCTGTGGCTTCGACCCCGGCGTTACAGGTGTTTTCTCGGCCTATGCCATGAAGCATCACTTTGATGAGATTCACTATATCGACATTCTGGATGCAAACGGCGGCGACCATGGCTACCCCTTTGCCACCAATTTTAACCCGGAGATAAACATCCGCGAGATTACATCCAAAGGCAAATATTGGGAAAAAGGCGAATGGGTAGAAACCGAACCGCTGGAAATTAAGCGCGAATATAATTTCAAAGAAATTGGCCAAAAAGATATGTACCTGCTGTATCATGAAGAGCTAGAGTCGCTAGCCAAAAACATAAACGGAATAAAGCGCATACGCTTCTTCATGACCTTTGGCGAAAAATACCTAACCCACCTGCGCGTGCTGGAAGGCGTCGGCATGACATCCATAGAGCCAATCAAATTCCAAGGCATGGATATTATCCCACTGCAATTCCTACAAGCCATCTTGCCGGACCCGGCATCCCTTGGGCCGCGCACCGTGGGCAAAACCAATATCGGCAATATCTTCCAGGGTATAGGCAAGGATGGCAAGCCCAAAAACTACTATCTTTACAATATTTGCGACCATCAGGAGTGCTATCGCGAGGTAGGCTCACAGGCCATATCCTACACAACAGGAGTGCCCGCCATGATAGGCGCGATGCTGCTGATGAAGGGCATTTGGGGCGGCGCAGGTGTGTTTAATGTAGAAGAGCAAGACCCCGACCCCTTTATGGAGGCATTGAATGTCTGGGGACTGCCCTGGCACGAAGATTTCAACCCAACCCTAGTACCGTAGGGAATGGATTTATCCATTCCACATAGAGGAGGATTTAACACCCAATGAAAAGACTACTTACCATACTAATTGTATCAACCATGCTACTGGCGGCCTGCGGCGGTGCAACCAATACCGACGCTTCCGCACCCACCCGCGGCCATTGGGATGGCAACACCTTTGTAAGCTCCTATTTTGGCCTGCGCTTTGCCATGACTGACGAATGGACTGCCGTAAGCAACGACGAAATAGCCGATATGTTTCCCGATACAGGCTATGTGCAACCCCCTGACGGCGCGGAAATAACACCCGATATGCATTGGATGGCAGAGACATTAGGCATCTTCGATATGGTGGCTACAATCGGCGAGCCGGGAGCCCTGGGGAATGTAACCGGCTCTGTAACAACAGCCATCAGGCGGCTTACCGATGATGTAGCCAATTTATCGGCGGCAGACCTGATATCGGTCTCGATGTTTGATGCCGGCATAAACTATATACCCGGCGATGGCCCAATGCGCATTGGCAACCTGGATTGGTATTATGCTGATTACCGTGTGCTAGGCATACTTGGCCAGCGCATGCTAATCAACCTTGATGACCAGTTTATTAGGCAAATCACGATAGGCTATGCTAATGATGATTATCTCGAGGTTATTTTGGCGATGTTTAGGGCTTATTAGGGAGGCCTTGCAATGAAAAGCTTATACACAATACTGCTGGCTGGATCAATTCTGCTTGCTCCGCTTGGCGCACCGACAGATAAACACATCATGTACAACCATGACCAAACATGGCCTGAGCATTTTATCGAAGAAGCCATTGAAAGTGAGCTTTTTGGCCTGCGATTTGAGATACCCGATGGATGGGTTGCTATAGTCCCCAGTCGCCTGGAAGACAACTTCTATTTCATGATAACCGACAATAGCCATTTTACCCAAGACCCTATCACTATCTGGATGTCAGCTGTCTATTATCCAGGCAGAACATTGGAGTTCGTGTACAACGCAATCGTTGCCAATACGGAAAACGCCGCAGATTTGCTTCGCACAGTTGGCAATGAGGTTGAAAGCCAGGTTGTGCTACGCGAGGGCACAACGCCCATTGGCTCGCACGAGTGGTATTCAATAGACCGTCGCCTTCATATTCTTGCTGAAAACAGCAATCCAAGCAATGCACGCATCTTTTTGCGATTTGATAATGATGTGGTCAAGCGGATTGAGATACATTATGCCGATGCCGACCAGTTGTATGATATCCTTGGCATGTTTAGAGCTATGTAGGGAATGGATTTATCCATTCCGAAAACTGCGGCGGGCTGATGCGGAATGGATAAATCCATTCCCTACGGGAGGTGCGATGTTGTGAAGAAGCGATTATTCGCAATGTTGATTATGACAACGCTAATTGTTGCATCATGTAGCTTTTCCTCGGATGTACCTGCTCGCGGCTACTGGGACGGCAATACCTTTGTTAGCGCGTTTTTTGGATTGCGCTTTGACATGCCGGAGGGTTGGTCGGCCATGTCGGAGGACGAGATGGCGCAAACCCTGCGCCCGCCCGGCATAGGGCATGTAGAAATGGGCGAGCAAATCCCACAAGAGATTTTTGACGTCCTTGACAGAGGGCTTGTAAACGGCCATGGCTTTTTTGTTGATATGATGGCACGGGACGAGTTTGACCCTGCTTTCAGCCCCATGGTGATGACCGCAATAGAGCGGCAGCCCCAAGGCGTGTTACTGGAAGAAGGTGACACACAGCGCATTGGCGACCACTATTGGCATTTTGATGACACATATATCGAGACGGGCCAAGCCCCCGTCAACATGCGCATTTTCAGACGCATTAACGATGGATTTGTGAAGCACATATCCGTGGTCTATTTTGATGACGAGGGCTTGCGATATATCCTGTCGCATTTCAGAGCCTACGCGGTGTGGGATGCCGCAGCACCCGCACGGGGTCATTGGGATGGCGACACCTTTATCAGCGTGTATTTTGGCCTGCGATTCGACATGCCCTATGGCTGGTTTGCCATAACGCCCGAGCGTATAATTGGCCTAATAGAAGCTGGAGTGATGGAATCCGCATTCATTCCGTCCGAAATCGCGCCGCCGGGCGAAGTCATCCCCTTGGAGGTCCTTGAGAGCACAGGGATCATCAACGATGTGACGGCCTTTTATGGCCGCGAGGCAACCCTGCACATAGACATTTGGGATTTGCTACATGAAGACGAGCAGCTCTTTTATACTGCCGAGGAGTATTTTGATTGGGTAGCAAATTTTGACGGCATATTTGGCTCCGATACCTATCTTATCAACACCGACACGGTTGGCTTGCGCCGCCTGGTTTGGCATGTGGGTGATTTTAACAGGCAGGACAGCGAATTGCACATACGCTATCTGGTCAACATAGACGGCAGGTTTATGCGCAGAATTGCAATTACTGCGCAAAGCAGCAGCCAAGTGGACGAGATAATAGGGCACTTTAGGGCCTATTAGCGGGAGGAGCACAATAAAAACCATGTATGCAATGCTGCTCGCGCCGTCGGGCGCGCAAGCCGACAAGCACATCAAAACAAACGCCCCGGCATGGCCCATGCATTGGGTCGGCGAGACTATTGAAAGCGAGCTCTTTGGCCTGCGCCTTGATATCCGCCTATTCGTCGGGTATAATATCAGAATACATTACGCTAATCCGGACCAATTGCATTATGTCTTTGACATGTTTAAACCATATTAACCCCCACCTGCCATCCTGAGCGTAGCGAAGGATGGCAGATAGGACAGAGGCGGTGATACCATGATAAACTTCGACACAAACGCGCTGGAAACACCATATTTCATTGTGGACGAAAGCCTGATAATCAAAAATCTGGAAACCCTGGCGCGGGTTAAGCGCGAGGCGGGCTGCAAGATACTGCTGGCCCAAAAGGCCTTTTCTATGTATGCCCTGTATCCCCTTATCAGCCGCTATTTGGATGGCACATGCGCCAGCGGACTGCACGAGGCCATGCTTGCAAAGCAGCATTTTCGCGGGGAAAATCATGTGTATACCCCTGGGTATTCCCAAAAGGAGTTTGCAGAGATTGTGCGCATTGCAGACCATATAATTTTCAATTCCTTTGACCAATACGAGAGATTCAAACCCATGGCCACAGGCAAAACCTGCGGCATGCGCATTAACCCCGAATTTTCCACCCAGGAAGGCGCAATTTACAATCCCTGCGCGCCAAATTCCCGCTTGGGTGTAACAGCCGCCAATTTCCGCGAAGATGCGCTGGATGGCATTAGCGGCCTGCATTTTCATACCCTGTGCCAGCAGGGTGCAGATGCGCTGGAGGCCACGATGGCGGTTGTGGAAGAAAAATTTGGAACATACCTGCACCAAATGCAATGGATAAATATGGGTGGTGGCCACCACATCACCAGAGATGGCTATGATGTGGAAGGTCTGATTACGCTGATAAAGCGGGTTAAGGCCAAATACGACATAGAGGTGTACCTGGAGCCCGGCGAGGCCATTGCCCTAAATGCGGGCTATCTTGTGGCCCAGGTGCTGGATATTGTGCAAAACGGCATGAGCATAGCCATTTTGGATACATCCGCCGCATGCCATATGCCCGATGTGCTAGAGATGCCCTATCGCCCCCATGTAATAGGCTCTGGCCAGCCCCAGGAAAAGCCCTATACCTATCAATTCGGCGGGCCATCCTGCCTGGCAGGCGACATCATTGGCGACTATTCCTTTGATAATCCGCTAAAAATCGGCGACCGCCTGGTTTTTACAGATATGGCAATATATTCTATGGTTAAGACCAACACCTTTAATGGCGTGCCCCTGCCGTCCATTGCCTTGCTGCGCAAGGATGGCCGGATAGAGGCTTTACGGACTTTTGGTTACGAAGATTTTAAAGCACGGTTATAGTCCACTTTGGTGAAAGCCGCCCGAAACAGGAGGAAGACTCATGCAAAAGAAAAAAACCCTATATATCGTAGTGCCCTGCTACAAAGAAGAAGAGGTGCTGCCAGAGACCGCCTCGCGCCTAAAAGAAAAGCTGATAGGCATGATGGAATTTGGGCTGGTGTCTGTGGATTCGCGCATAATGCTTGTTAACGATGGTTCTTCGGACCGCACATGGGACATCATTCGCCAGCTGCACGAGGACGACCCCATTTTTGCTGGGGTTAATCTTTCGCGCAACCGCGGCCATCAAAACGCGCTGCTGGCGGGGCTTATGGTGGCAAAGGACTATGCCGATGTAACTATATCCATGGATGCCGACCTGCAAGACGACATACATGCCATGGACGAGATGATGGAGAAATACCACGCGGGCTGCGACATTGTGTATGGCGTGCGCAGCAAGCGTACCACGGACAGCTTTTTTAAGCGCGGCACGGCCCAGGGTTTTTATCGCGTAATGCGCGGGCTGGGTATAGAGGTGGTGGACAACCACGCCGACTATCGCTTAATGAGCAAGCGCGCCGTGGAAGGTCTGGCGGAGTTTCGAGAGGTAAACCTCTTTTTGCGCGGCATTGTGCCAATGATAGGCTACAAATCCGACACTGTATACTACGAGCGCGCCGAACGCTTTGCTGGCGAAACCAAGTACCCGCTGAAAAAAATGCTGGCCCTAGCCTTTGAGGGCATTACATCCCTCACCATCCGCCCCATACGCGTAATCTCCGTCATCGGTCTGTTGTCCTTTTTGGTCAGCATAGCCTTTTTGGTCTATTTTGTCGTTGATTTTATGCGCGGCGGCACGGTGGCCGGCTGGGCATCTACCATGGTCTCTATCTGGGCCATAGGCGGGCTGCAATTGCTGGCCATAGGCATTATTGGGGAATATATCGGCAAAATATATCTGGAAGTGAAGCAGCGGCCGCGGTTTATTGTGGAGCAGGTGTTGATAGAGGCCGAGGAAGCGTCGGCACGGCAATCTGATTAAGGAAGACACCACCAAAATAACAGGCGAGCACAGCTCGCCCCTACGAATGCGCGGGCTTCTCATTAGAATAAAGAACCAGCAAAACCCATAGGGGCGAGCTGTGCTCGCCTGATAGATGATAGTGTTTTCCTAGAATCAGATTGCCATAAGGCATCGGAATTAGATCTTGACAATCAACACCCGCTATGATATTATAAGCTTTGTGAAAAGGGCAATTAGCTCAGCTGGTAGAGCACATCCTTGACGTGGATGGGGTCAGCGGTTCGACTCCGTTATTGCCCACGCATATTTTATACCAACTTGCAATCAAAATATCACTAACCGCACGGGCACATAGCCCTAGCGCTTTCGCTGTGCGAAAGTGGCCGTAGGCCAGTTTGCCGTAGGCAAACCGCAAAGACCTACAGCACGTACCCGAGCGCTAAGTGATATTAAGATTGCAAGTTGGTATAAACCGTCTTGTTTTGCAAACAAAACAGGGCGGTTTTTTGCTTTTGAAAAAACCCTTGACAGACACATGCAATTCATGATAAAATAACGTCGTTATATTTTATAACGACGTTATCAAGGAGGTGTTTTAAGTTTGGGTACAAAAGCACGGCGCGAAAAAGAAAAGGAACACATGAAAGGCGTGATATTGGAGGCGGCAACGAAAATCATCACACTAGAAGGCTATGATGGGCTATCTATGCGCAAAATAGCAGATGCCATTGACTATACACCAACCACTATCTACAGCTATTACAAGGACAAGGCGGCGATTGTAAATGGCATATCGCGGCAGATATATGATAAGATAATCGCTGATGTAAAGACGGCTTTTGAGGAAAGCAAGGGCAGCCCGATGGATGTGCGGCTAAAATTCCTGCTTAAAGCCTTTCTTTATAGCATAGCGGACAACCCCGAAATGGGTATGGCGGTTATAAAAAGCGGCACAGGGGCAATTTTTGGCCCAAGCGATGATGACATACCACAAGAGAACAATGGCACATTAATATTGCAAGAATTTTTGAAGCAGGGGCAGAGCGAAAGAGCATTTCGCAAGCTGGATAGCAATATGCCATGGATGCTCATTACCGCGTTGATTGGCTTTGCGCTAAATGCTATTGAAAATGGGCTGCACCGTAACGAGAACTGGGCGCAGTTGGTTGAGGTCTATGCGGATATGCTGGTAAGAGGCTTGCTACCGGGAGGAGATAGGGCATGAAAAAGAGGAAGAAGATTATGATTGCGTCCTTCGGTCTTGTTGTGGCCGCCATAGCCGTGGGCATGTTCGCACTTTCGCGTGACCTTGCGTATATGGGGGATGTCCAGTTGCACGGCCTAAATCTGGCCGCTGTCAGCGATGGCAGCCATACCGGGACTTTTGAGCATGGGCGTTTTACAAACACCCTGACTGTGCATGTGCAGGGCAATAGGATTGTGGGAATCCGAATTGACGACGATGTCTGGGGTGCGCGAGTTACAAATATTTCAGATGAAGTGTTTAGCAGGGTCATAGCGGCGCAAGATACACAAATTGATGTCATCGCGGGGTCTACCGTAACGATGACTGCATACTTAAAGGCCATAGAGGCCGCCTTGATGGGAGGAGAATAATGTGAAAACATTGATAGTCTATGCAAGCAAATACGGTTGCACGGCGGATTGCGCTAAATATCTGGCAGGCAAAATACCGGGCGGCGCAGTACTGGCTGACATAAACAAGCCTGCGAAGCCAATCGAATTAAGCGGCTTTGACACGATTATTATTGGTGGGTCAGTGTATATTGGCAAGATGGCGAAGAAGCTGCGCGAATTTTGCAGCAACAACCTCGACCCGCTGCTTAAAAATAAAGTTGGCATATTTCTTTGCTGCGCCCTGGCCGATCAGATGGATGAGGCTCTGAAAAACAGCTTACCCTCGGCATTGCTAGAGGCTGCAAAGATAACAATGTCTTTTGGAAGCGAAGCCAGGCTGGATAGGATGGGCTTTGTTGATAAGGCGATGATAAAGGCCGTTACCAAGGGGGATTTTAGCGGTTTTAAAATTTCCCATGAAGCTATGGATGAATTTGTAAAGGCGTTAATGAGCTAAGGTAATAGTAAAAGCGCGTGCCAAGCCCACCGCCTTGCATCGCCAGCGAGTATTGTGATGTGATAACAAACACACCACCTACTGCATTGTCTTTGATGGTTATGACGACGACGGGGCTGTTCATATCATCCCGATCGCGGTAAAGTACGATGCTGGCGGCATATGGAGGCTGCCTGTGATCAATATAGTCGTAGTCGCCTAAGTTGATTGCCGATAGTACTTCCTGTTCCTTTTCTTCTACGGTAATATTTGGAATCTGGGCAATCTCCATAAAGGTTTGCGGCGAAGACTCCAACAGCTCCCATGCGGGCGTTATTCGCAACAAATTGTCGTATTGGTCTACATGATACTGGGCTTCAATAAAAATCAGAAAATCCGTTATCCCCTGGGTTTCTTGCTCCAAAGAAAAAACATGGGGATAAAGCCGGACCATATTCGGCGTGCCTTCCAGATAGAATAGCGCGAGCATGGGCTCTGGCGAATCGTCGGCGGGGTAGGCGTCGTGTTGCTGTGGGTCGAACACTTCCAATGTGTAGGCGGCATTTAACAAGCTGACCCTGTGCTCCCAGTTACCCCAATGTACCCTAACAACAAACACGCCACCCTTTGCATTGTCTAATATGTGTATATCTACATCACGTTGTCCTTGTATACTGCGAAGCCAAATAAGCGTATATGCCGACCCCTGATGCACAGAATAACGCGGATAGCGGTCAGAATCAATTTCGGCCAGGATTTGATATTCCATTTCTGCCGGTGTGATGTTTGCAACCTGGGTAATCTCCATATAACCCATATTTGTAGGCCTTCCTGCCGGGAATACGCTAAGAAGGTTTTCTTGATGCTCAATTTCAAAGCCATTCTCAATAAACATCACAAAACTGGCCCTATCCTCTGCATCATAAATCGCGCCAAAGGGGTAGAATCTGATAAATTCGGGCACAGGCTCGCCGCCAATCCGGACATTCCTTGCAAAGGTGGGTATGTATTTTGGTTGGAAAAAATCTTGGATAGTTGGGAGATTACTGATATGGTCTTGGTCTGGGGCTTCCGGGGGTTCTTCCGGCAAATAAAAATACATCTCTGCAACATAATCATTTGCAGGCGTACTATTATCATCGCAAGCCGCTAATGCGGTTATCGTGATTGATAGGATAAGGAATGTAATTAGCTTTTTCATCATATCACCCATACTTCTACTGCCCAAAAGCATTGCTCATAACAAGGGCCAGCACCAATATTACCACAATAGAAATAAGCGTAAAGGGGTTGATTTTTGGACGCGTGGCTCGCCGCTCGTCCTCTATGCGTTGCATACGGCGGCGTATGCGGTCGGCAGAGTTTTCTTGGTGGTTGTTTTGTCGGCGGTTGTGCATGCGAAACCCTCCTTTAATTAAGCATAATAAGTGCCTGTTCGTCACCAATGGTGATGATGTCCACAGTATCATTCCAAATTCTTAAATCTACCATAAAGCGGTTGCGCATGGCATCGGGCATGGCCATCATTTCTCGCATGATTGTATTATGCTCTTCATATGTTGATACTCCATCCATTTCAAAACATTGAATTAACCCAATCCCATCCACATACACTTTGGACAACTTCTTTCGTGATCGCCATGAGTGAATTAGATAGCTTATCCACGACATCGCCTATTGTATTGAATAACGTATTTTTGAAGCCATCCTTGCGGATTTCTTTCCATAGCGGCTCAATCGGGTTAGCTTCAGGGGTGTAGGTGAGCAGGTAGTAGACGTAGATATTGTCTGGTATTATGAGTGATTTTGATTTGTGCCAACCTGCATTGTCCCAGCATAGTAAGATATAGTCGTCCTTGAACTGCTCCGAAAGAAGGCGAAGAAACTCATTTGTCCAATCGGTGTTGCATTTGGGGGCTATGATAAAGAACTTCTCTCCATCGATTGGGTCAACTGCTCCATAAGCATAGACATACTCTCTCACTCTGTGGCAAGGTACGATGGGTCGTGTGTCTATGGGACACCAACAATAGCTGGGTTCGCTAATTCGTCCAAAGCCTGCCTCGTCCATGAACATTATGCGGACTTTGGAATTAGGATTAACCCATGGCAAAATATGGTATCTCATTTTGTCTAATCGAATGTTAATTTTTTTGAGGCTTCTATTGCCTCGTCACTTGCTTTTTTGGGGTGCGTCCCTCTTGGCATAACCCTGCGCCATTTCATGCGATGTAAAAAGGCATAGAAGGTGGAGTCGGCAGTCTTTTTGCCTCGCACTTTCTCGTATTCCTCTTTCATCTCATGGAGACTAACAACCTGGCCACCCTTGGCCTTTTTGTCAAATTTGTCAATTATTGCAGCTTCTTGCTCATTTGTCAGGTTTCTGCGATTGGCTCCGCCACGACCATCTTTAACAAACTCGTCAAAACCCTTGGTGCAGAATTGTTTGATAAGTTCATAGGTGTAAGTTTCGCTGTAGAAGGTTGTTTTTGCTGCTTCTTCAACGCTTTCGCCTTCACCTATCAGCATAATCGCTTGTAACTTGCGAAACACAGAAGTCTTTTCGTAATTCTTAATCACACTACGAATTTTAGCCGCTTGTTCGGCTGCTATCCAATACTTTTTGTACATAACAATCACCCCATTATAATATAACATATGTTGGGAGATTATTCAAGATTTTGTTTTGGAGAGGGTATGACACCATTCTAAGGTAGTTCCCATCCTCTAAAACAAATCTGAAATTTATTGAACTGGGTATTTGGGATTCATCCATACCCATTAGCTGACGAATGAATTGGCGATTTTCTTCGATCGTTATTCCGTAAAATCCTTGCTGATCATATATTTGCATGCCTACATATGCACCGTTTGCAAGCATCCAGCCTGTATCGCCACGAAGCATTATGGCTGCCACTATGTCATCGCGATATAGTATGGCTATATCAGCATCGTCGGAAATTTCGTGAAAATAAAAGTTACCAAGGCTCGGTTCGCCAGGCCCTAGTACGCGCTCTACGTCTGCCCGGTTCATTCCGTAATGGACAATATCGCCTGCTGCATTTCTGATTGATAGGATATTGTGGATATGGTTTGATTGTACCGGCAAATTGTCAGATTCGCCGCTATTATCGACGCAACCCGCCAACGCCAGCAGGCAAAGTGATAAAGCAAAAATCATTGCTATCTTGTGGTTTCTCATAATCAGTCTCCTTACTGGATTGCTTCGGGCTTTGTATCCCCGTCTAAGCATTTATCATAGCCCTCGCAATGACGCTCCTGGCGTGACGCGGCTTCCCTAATGAGATGTACCCTCTCCAGCAACGTCATTGCGAGGGCTACGTCAGTAAAAAGGCCACGAGCCATCAGGCCCGAAGCAATCCAGTACGCAAATTCCCTAACGGCGCGATGGTCGCTGGCTCTAAAACGGCGCGTAGCCCTGGCTTTCTCCCGGTTCCAGATTTACAAATCGCACGAAATTGCCTTGGTATGCCAGCTCTACCGTGCCTGTCGCGCCATTTCTTTGCTTGGCTATTATAACTTCTGCCACCCCCGGCCGCTCTGTGTCTGGATTGTAATATTCGTCGCGATAGATAAAGCAAACCAGGTCGGCATCTTGCTCTATCGCGCCTGATTCGCGCAGGTCAGAAAGAATGGGGCGGCGGTCGCTTCGGGATTCCGGCGCGCGGGAAAGCTGGGATAGGGCTATAACGGGGGCGTCCATCTCTCTTGCCAAAGCCTTTAGGCCTCTGGATATTTCCGAAACCTCCTGCTGGCGGGATTCGAAGCGGCCAGAGCCGCCGCCCGTCATCAGCTGGATATAGTCCACCACAATCAGCTGCAAGCCGTGCTCTAGTTTTAGCTTGCGGCATTTGCTGCGCAGCTGGGGCATGGTTATGCCCGGGGTGTCGTCAATAAATATGGGCGCGGTGGATAGTGGGCCCAGGTTTTCTGCTATGGCCGCCCAGTCCTTGGGGTCTAGCTGTCCATTGCGCAGTTTGCCGGCATCCACCTTTGCTTCGGAGGCTATAAGGCGGTTTGCCAGGGATTCTTTGCTCATTTCCAGCGAAAAAATCGCGCTGGGCGCACCCCCGCGTATGGCGGCGTGAGCTACCATGTTTAGGGCAATGGCCGTCTTGCCCATAGAGGGCCTGGCGGCAATGAGAATAAGGTCGGATGGGTGAAAGCCCGCGGTCTTTACATCCAAATCCGTAAAGCCGCTTTCTACCCCGGTTATTTTGCTACCCTGTTTATAGGCCTTTTCTATTATATTGATGGAGGACACCAGGGCTTCATTGATATGCGTAAAACCAAGGGTGTGGCGTTTTTCGGCTATAGAAAAAATGGCAGATTCGGCATCGTCCAAAATCATGTCCACGGCCTTTGTGCCTGCGTAGCTCTCGTTTTGAATATCCCCCGAGGCCAGTATCAGCTTGCGCTGTATAGAACGATCCAGCACAATCTTTACATATTGCTTTATATTGGCCGATGTGGACACGGAGGATGCAATGGCGGCCAGGGCCTCTGCACCGCCGATTTTATCCAGGGCCTCGCGCTCTTCCAGCTTGGCCTTTAGGGTTATCAGGTCTACAGATGTGCCGGTGTTGTAAAGGTCAAGAAGTGCCTGAAAAACCAGGCGGTAGTCCAGACGAAAAAAGTCTTCGGGGCGCACAAATTCTGCCCCTTGTATTAGGGCCTCGCTATCAAATAGCATGGAGCTTATTATGGCCAGCTCTGCCCCTTCGTCGCGGGGCATGGGGCGGGCGGTTGAAGTGATGTGGTCATCCATTTTTTAATCATCCTTTATGTGGGAGTGCAAGTCGGTATCAAGCCGACCTAACAACCGTAAACATGGTTACAGGAAAATCTGGTTCTATAGATGTTATTCCTGATTCGACCAAAATTAGGCCACTATCGGCTATTTCGCTATGTAATGTTTCAAAATCAACTATGCGGCATGATGTTCCCGCAATGTGTAGCTCTTCCCCTGATTGCTCATGGGTTCTGCGCTGTAGGCTAAAAGCTGTTGATACATCGGAGCTTGATTGTTCTTTGCCGTCACCCATTGTGCAAATCAAGGCCATTCCGGTTCGGCTTAAATGCTCTCGGATAAAATGAAAAAACTTCTTTCTATCGTCATCTAATACCAGCATATGTAAAACTGCAATTGCGTAAATAAAATCGAACTTTTTGTTAAGGCTATCTTTTACACAGTCAAGAACCATAAAGGAGTCCGAATTTTGTGGATCTTCTCTTTTGCAATAATCTATTGCAGCTTCGGAAATATCCGTTGCCAATAAGTTGTAGCCCTTTTGCAGCAAGTAAAAGGCATCCCGCCCTTCGCCGCACCCAATTTCAAGCATAGTGCTTTCTTTTGCTATTTCGTATTTTGCTATGATTTCGCCAACTATTAAGGAATTTTTATCAGAAAACCACCGCAATGACTTTTCATGTACCTGTTTGTATCTATCGTCATAGGCTTTGTAGTATTCCCTTGGCTCTTTCATAACGACCCCCTGCATACCGGTTTGGTTTGCGCTGAATGGATGTATCGCTGGATTGCTTCGTGCTTGAATATGCATTTATCGTTGCCCCTGGTTGCAGGCTTTGCCTGCTGCTCGGGTATGCGACCTACCTCGCAATGACGTTCTTCAAGAGACGTCATTGCGAGGGCGATGACACTACAAAAGCCACGAGCCATAAAGCCCGAAGCAATCCAGCAA
>Ga0123352_10012201_pt1 | contig 13575 bp, 5 predicted proteins | sample TergutLab28metaG_FD_89700 | JGI IMG/M metagenome (GOLD analysis project Ga0123352, IMG submission 89700) | Labiotermes labralis P1 segment gut microbial communities from Petit-Saut dam, French Guiana - Lab288 P1 | ecosystem: Host-associated > Arthropoda: Insects > Digestive system > Gut ...
CAGGAGGTAGGATGTGGGTATGTGGACTGGATTGGGTTGGCCCAGGATAGGGATAGGTGGCGGACGCTTGTGAGTGCGGTAATGAACCTTCGGGTTACATGAATTGCGGGGAATTTCTTGACTGGCTGCAAACCAGTTAGCTTCTCAAGAAGGACTCTGCACCATGGAGTAAGTAGGTAAGTAATTGCAAAAAATAAAATTTCTAAAAGAAAAATAATGATATTTTTATGGTCTTAGCATACAACTGAAATTTACTAAATATTTCAGCTTGAATTCATACTTGTATTTCTCGCATTTTTACTGAAAATGTCATCAGTTTTTCTGTATCCAAAGAAAATACAATTTTTCTTTCACTTGCGATTTTTACCAATCCATTCGGACACCTGTATGTCAAATTTTAAGTGAAACATCTTTTTAAATGCAGTTTTTTAATGACGACCTGTTGTTTTGGGTCCCTCAAAACTCTTTGCTCAAAGCCTTCACTGGCACCTCCAATGAAAACAACATGCAGCTCTACATATGCCATGTCAAGGTGACACTACATCCTCTGCCAATTCATTCGCATGATCATCCACTGCTTTTGCATAAAGACTGGTAATTTTCAATGTTTGTTTTGCCTTCATTATACAGTCCTTCACATACTTATCTCTGAATGTTTCGATTTATTTTCAATGATTTGGATGAATTACTGCAAATCTCAGAATATAAAAAAGTTAATTCAACACTGAGGGGGCCCGCTTGATGTAATTAGAACATGATCAATGCGTAGTCCGCATAAAATGAAGTACTTGACCGCGTGTTTGATACCTCTGCTACCAGACCGATAAAATGCAAGGTGGCTAAGTGTCGGCACGGGATTTAACGATCTCGTGTGCCGTGTGCGTGTGACGTTGCAAGAACAAGCGCAGACTGTAGAACGTAACGCTCTCTTCGAATTCGTTTTAGAACCAGACGTGGATAGGCGTAGCTGTGATCGTAAGCTCAAGTGGTGAGAGAGAATACAGCAAGAAAACTAAACATTTTGCAACCCTCTTAAAGCACTGCCAAAGAGTCACACAATTCGCAAAACAGTCAGACCGACATGCAATTCAAAATGCGATGCGAGTACAACCGACAGCCATACGACATGCAACGCGATGAGAGTGCAGCCAAAATGTTATACAATTCGCAGCGCTATTTGACTGCAACCAAGCAGTCATACAACTCGCAAAGCAATTAGACTGGAGCCAAGCAGTCATACAATTCGCAAAACAATTAGACTGGAGCCAAGCAGTCATACAATTCGCAAAGCAATTAGACTGGAGCCAAGCAGTCACACAATCCGCAACGCTATTAGACTGGAGCCAAGTAGTCATACATTTCTTTACACGGTAAGAATGCAGCCAAAAAGTGATACAATTTGTAGAGCGGTGAGTGCAGCCGAATTCACACAATCGCGACATTGCGAGAGTGCAGCCAGACAGACGTACAATTCGCGACGCTATAAGACTAGAGCCAAATAGTCATAAAATTCGCGACTTTATGACAGTGCAGCCAGTCATAATACGATTCGCAACGCGGTCAGAGTACAGCCAGACAAAATTTGTAACGCAGTGAGAGTCAAGCCAGACCTTCATACAATTCGCAACATGACTGGCCAATGGGCCCGATGTAATTAGCTTCACGTTCCCCTTGTTTAGCGGCCTGGTGGAAAGAACACGTCTGTCACTGGATAGGAGGCTAATTAGAAATTGAGCTGTTCGAGGCGTAGTGGCAAAGAGACTCGGTCTTTTGGGGCTTCGAACTTTCGGTCTCCAACTTACGGCCGGTTAGTGCAAAATGGGATGTGGGCAGGAGTATCAACTGCAAACAGTATTACTACTGCGAAGAGCAGTCATCAGGACCGACTAACAACAACAACAGCCGTGTTGTAACTCTGCCCAAAGGCGTAGGACTGGGATACTTGACACCGGAAGTAGAAGCTCCAGTTCAGCATTTATTTATCTGCAGAGGCAGGAATGTTCGCACCAATCATATTCGGATTACGTTGCTCAAAATTTCATTATGCTGCCGTGAAACTTAAGTTATTGATGTTTAAAGTAGAACTTACAGACTGGAGCTTTTGAAGTGCCGTAGCTTGTCTTCATAAGGAACTAACTTACTCCATACAGCTGAGTCCTTCTTGGGAAGCTAACTGGTTCTCAGCTAGTCAAGAAATTCCCCGCATGTTATGGAACCAGAAGGTTCATTACCGCATTCACACATGCCCACCATCTGTCCCTTTCCTGAGCCAGATCAATCCAGTCCATGTCCCCCACCCCAATTCCGAAGTTCCATCTTAATATTATCCTCCCATCTACGCCTGGGTCTTCCAAGGGGTCTTTTTCTCAGGTTTCCTCACCAAAACCCTGTATGCACCTTTCGTCTCCCCCTATACGTGCTACATGCCCCGGCCCTCTTATTCTTCTCGATTTCATTACCCGAATATTATTTGGTGAGGAGTACAGATCATTAGGCTCCTCACTATGTAGTTTTCTCCGCTTCCCTGTTACCTCGTCCCTCTTAGGCACTAATATTCTCCTCAGCACCTTATTTTATACATCCTCAGCTTACCTTCCTCCATCAATGTGAGCAACCAAGTTTCACACCCATACAAAAAAGAGGCAAAATTATACTTCTGTGCATCTTAATCTTTATATTTTTGGACAGCAAACTGGAAAACAAAAGATTCTGCATGGAATGATAGCAAGCATTCCCTGGCTTCACTCTGCTATTAATTTCTTCCTGCAAAGAATTTTGTTTCGTTAAAAGTTGTTCCCTAATATCTGAACTCTTCCACCCTTTCAAAGGAGCTGTTATCAGTCTTCATGTTGTGACTTCGTCCTGCACACTGACCTCGAGATGCGCTTTATGAGGAACACATTTTTCAAACGCGCCGATTTGGTCACATATGATTTCTTCACAAACTGAAACGCATTAAGTTGTAGTGACGTTTATTGACTCTCTGAGCGACTATAGTCGAAAGAACGAAACCTGCCTACAGACGGCATTCTTGGCGTCTCTTATTCGAATATCCATAATGTATGCTGAAGCTGATAACGACACGATTGACAGCTGCCCACACAATCAAGGATCTACCGAGCTGTGCTTTCTTATAGACTACAACCTTTCTTATAAAAAAAATTCTTTAAATTTTTTTCTTTTCCTTAAAAATGGCCATATAACCTTGTCCTTCATTACATTTTTCAGGCCTAGTTGTCAATAATAAATTAATATAAATACGCACATGCACCATGCAATCATGATGTAAACACTAGTAATATGTTATATGACACGTAGAGAGAGTGCCATTTACTAATATGGTACCTCTGGAGGAAAAAATAAGTTTTGTATCCCTATTTATTATGACACAAATGTGATCAACAGTATAGATCTCTTTCCGTTTGCCAAGTTTGTATTACTGCTGTGTTGACAAATAGTGACTTATTGATGCATGGAACAGCTGGCGAGCAATGGAACGAGGGTGGAAGTCGATAACTTCATGCGCTTTTACCCGTTATGGTCGCCAGACAACCAAACGGGACATAAGATGGGTAACTACAGAACGAAAGGAATTTGTGAGATTTATAAAACAGTGGCAAATTATTGTGGGCGATGAGTTGTTCTCTTCCCCACCACTTGGCACAACCCTATATCTGACCTTAAGTTTTATAATAATAATAATAATAAATACGTTTTTTTGCCTTTTGTTTCAGAACATTGTTGTAGGAATTGGAGGAGCCATGCTGTCTTGCATGGGGGATTTAACGAATAAGAAGCAGGAAGCCTTGCTCTTTCTCACCGTGTCAATCCTTACCATAAATGTGATGAATATAGTTATTCTGGAAGTTGGGGAATGGCACCTCTTCATGACAAGCAACATACAAGAAATCATTGGACAGAAAAATCTGAAGAAGATGGTTTTCTATGGTACTGTTTACTTATGGTCCATTCTTCGAAAAGCATCCTTCTTTGCTCAAAGTTCAGAATTCTACGCCTAGGTCTTCCAAGTGGACTCCTTCTCTCATGTCTCCCCACCAAAACCTCTTCTGTCTCCCATACATGCTACATGCCCCGCCCTTCTCATTCTTCTTGATTTGATCACCCGAATAACATTCGGTGAGAAGTACACATCATTAAGCTCTCCGTTATGTAGTCTTCTCCATTCCCCTGTTACCTCATCCACCTTAGGCCCACATATTCTCAAACAGCCTCGACCTACGTTCCTCCCTCAATGTGAACGACCAGTTTTTACACCCATATAATACAACAGGAAAAAATGTAATTTGGCTGTGGCAATCAGCATTAGGAATATTGATACTACGCAATTACGAAGCACAAATAATTGTAGGTTTCCACCCCTTTGAAGCGGTTCCGGTGTGCAAGTAATACAAACACACATTGTGAAATTTAACTGTTACATATTTTAATAAATATCAACAGTAAATACCTTAACAAATTACGAAATGACTTTACTCCCACTAATTGCCCCTTTTTTTCTAACAACACTCGACACAAACAAAAATAACCTGCCTTTCGTCGTGGTTTAAAAAACTTAATCCACATATTATTCTCCGCAATTCATAATATAACGTAAAATAGAATAGCTATATAACATACAAATAAGGCACCAGGACACGAACCCTGGCTTGTCTTCCTGTAGTCACCAAACGGAATCCAGAAACATAATCCTAAACCGAATTTAATCCATGTCGACAGTTTAAAATTTCAAACAAGAGGAGAGGAAGGATCTACATTCTGCAAGTAAGTACACACGTCCCAAGAATGCGTGCCGAAAAATATCTCTCAGAACAACACAAGGCACTGGCAGACTTGTAGAAATTCTAGTTCAACAGGAGTTGACTTGGAAATTCACATTCTTAAAACTAAGAGGTGTGATACTTGGAATTTGCTGCCCTATTGTAGAACAGTGCACATTAAGAACTGGGTGCCAGTACGCATTTCTGGAGGTCGATGCAGGAGACCCAAAAACGGGGTCCTGAATGGTCGCTCCAGTCAGTCAACCAGAGGGACATCTCTTTTTCGACGATGCATCTTTTAAATCATTATTTTAATAACTGCTGAAATTCTGACTATTTTAAAGTACTTAGCGAAATCAGCCTACAGAAACCTTTCTTTAGTCTGATAAACCTGTTGTATTAAGACCGGCTAATTCAATTGTCCTTCTTATTTCAGCTCGAGTGACAACAAGCATTAGTACAACAGTTGCCATCGTGACGTCATTTTTGGATAGTCAATTCACGTTTTGCTCCATGCAAAGATCTCGACGTCCGAAGAAAAGCATTCACGAACAAATTTTAGACATAGAATACATACTACCGAGGGTAAGGTCAAATTAAACCCACCCACTGCATGGAAACTAAATAACAAGAAATAAATTAGGCTTAGGCTGTCATGGGGCTAGCCTCCAATATGTCCGTGGTATTCCTTAGTTTTTAAGCATTGCCTCAATAATAACAAACAAAAGCAGACTGGAAGGTTTCGTAACAAATGATTCCCAAATTACGCCTCGTAATCTTCCTGTAGGTTAGGATTTGATATTCCATGGCCAAGCAATTGATAAATCGCAACAAGTAAATCAGGTGAACACAGAATGGAAGCTTTGCCAAATTATCTTTCTGAGTGGCTTAAAAGTGCACTCTTTAATTTATATGAGGAAAGTAGAAATGCATATAATTCTTTTTATTTTATAACTGCAAGTAAGAAACACGTGTAAGGCCTAGACGTACCTATGGGAAAGTTTTAAAAAGTAACCTTACAATACAAGGCTGCAAAAGTTTCAACTGAATTAAAATGGCACAGAATTATATAAAATGACGGGGTTCATGGTAACAATGATGGGCCTACGGGAATTATGGAAGGTGCTGTAAAGTACAGTAGTTCAGACAGTGGCGTAGCTAGACCTCTGGGGCCCGGGACGGGTAATCATAATGGTCGCCCATGACAGAAATTATGAACTTTAGATCACAATTGTTTATCGGATTTCATTTTGTTTTGCTCTGTAATTAATATTTGTTTAGTGCAGAAAATCAATATGTTAATGTAAAATGTTTACTTTTCCACCTATTTTTCCGCCCCTTGGACTCTGCTACCTCGGTCGGCCTCACAAATCTCTCCCTTCTAGCTACGCCTCTGCGATCAGTAACTCGATTTGGTGGGTAGAAAGTGCGGCTGGAATGCACGTTACGTTGATTTTATCTGCGTAATAATTTCTGTATGGGCCTGTATTCCAAATTAAACGTGCTTGCCCTATGAGAAGTGAGTTAGCTTTGTTGATAAAGCCGTGAGAATTGTGTTATTAACTACGAATAAAATGTCTTTCGCTGTACCCTGATGCCATTGTCTCGTTTCAGAAGAAGCAGAGCTCTGTAGGAAAGCAAGCTCACAACATTTACAACCAATATGCCCAATCCTGGGTTTTTGAAACAGAAACTGCCGGATCTTCCAAAACCGAGTCACCCTACCTGAAGCTTCCGAATGTGCAAGTAAATGAAGGCAACAAGACTATCGATACGAAGAACCAAAATACTGCTAGGATAGACGTTCACAGAACTCAAAGTGCTGAACCTAAGTTGTGTGTTGTGAACCCAATAGTCCGTGTGGAGCAAGTGTCTGAAGAGAGTAACGGGAACCGGAATCTGAATTACATGAAGAGCTTCTCAAGGACACCATCCCCAGCTGCACTCTCGGAGAGTTCTTCACAGGACTCGAGCACAAATCCTCCGATATACGAGTGCCTGGAGAGACTTACTGAACCCACACTGTACAGGTCGCGACTGAACACTGCAATAAGTCTGAATGCAGAATTTTCCGGTTTCGCTGTCAGTCCCAAACCAGTAAGGCCGCGAAGTGAAATATTTACTAAGGACAGATTTTGTGTCATTGAAGGTCTGGACTTCACCGAGAAAGTTCAGTATGCCTCACTGATGGTAGAACTGCAACAAACTTTCTTGTCTAAGAAGAAAATGTTTCAGCAATCAGCCTCTCCGCAAAGTACGAGTGAAAGTGTAGCCGTAGGGAATTCGCCAGAAAAGACCCAAAGTGAGTCAAAAGGCAGCAGTTGCCCAGAGTTTTCTCAAGATGACTCACAGAGGACAGGGCATAAAGAAAGTGATGCAGAGTTCTCCAAAGAGCTCGAAGCAGCTCTGAAGCTAATACAGGACCTCGAGTCTCCAAACACAATAGAGACTCCATCAGAAACCTGCAGGTCCATAGAGGAAGTGGAGGTGTTGCTCCCCAGCACCCCTGTGGTGTGTGTTCAGTGGGAAAACAGTGATTGTGCCCCATCAGTGCCAGAGGAAGTCAACTCACAGGGTAAGGAAAGTGAGTCTTCATCCTCTGGTCGCCTGCCACCCCCCTCTGTCCCTTTGCAGGCTCTGCTACCATCATTTCCGTGTTCTCTCCTCCAGGAAGCAGCAAGGCAGAGCTACAAGACTTCAAACATGTTGCTGGGGTTCGAGAACCCAGTAACGTCCCATCTACTTCAAATAAAAACTCATTTAACACTGATATTGTTGCAAACAATAACAACAATGGTATGTACAAAAGAATAAAACGAGTACCGCCAGTGAAGATGTTACTACAAGATGGCGTCGAAACAATGCACGAAGTGTCTACAACAGGTTTTCATGTCCAGTCCACTCCCAGCTCCACCCGTTGGACCACCAAGTCTTTGCTGAGAAAGAAGAGCAATCTGCCCACGTTTGCGCCGGAATTGGAAGGTGCAATTTTCAAATCCGAAAGCCTTGCATACCTTACTGAACTCGAACTTCTTGCTAGACATGCAAGAAACAGATCTATACAGAGGGTAAGAATACAACATCCCATAATGGTCATTACTTTGCTGCAAAGGTAGTTCTGTAGAAAAGTCACTGACCCTAAGCTCTGCTTTATATAAGAACTCCCGTCAACATCCATAAGCAACAACCGCGCAGTCAAATAGACACAGCCCCCGTACTCTCCACGCACGCAGGCACTGGAATAGCTCAGAAGGTGTAGTGACTAGGATATGGGTTGGACGGTCGGGGAATTGGGGTGTTTGGTTCCCAACAGGGATCAGATCTAACTTTTTTCAAGTGACCAGACCGGCTCTGGAACCACACAGCGTTGTAACCAGTAGACACCAAAGGTTCGTTCGCCGGTGATAAATCCGGCCAGAGCCAAACTTAAGAATTCGTGGGGCTGTACCACTACTCACGCGTTCGAATTCGTTACATGATGCTCCATGGAAAACTTTACTTTTGATCCTGTGAAAAATGAAGTGGAAAGAGACATTTGTTCTTTATAATTTCTATTTCCGTTTTTCACTTAATGATACATTATTTTCCGAGCCAAATTTGAGAATACTGTGTCTAAACAGTAATGATTGACTTTTTTTTATAACATACTGACAAATAAATGTGTTTTTCTTTTCAACTTTTTTTTTTGACTGACCGGCCGGGATTTCCGAAAGTGAAAATTTCAAAGAAACGCCCCTTCATTGAAACACATGCTAATGTCACGAAATTCGAGACTTTTCCAGACGTTAACTTATTGTCCTGTTACAGTACTATACTGAATTTCATTCATTAATTCCATCTGCAAGTGTCTTATAATGGCGTGGAGTTTAGGCGCTTGTCAATTGTTGTGTGTCAGGTTCACATCCCTTTTGCTAGTTATGTAAGCCTACTTCAAGCCGCCAAACTTCATTGTAAAGAAATTTACTCGTAATTTCAGCTGTTATTACTTTCGGGCATCATTAAAGAAGCCTAAAGTTAGGTTGCGCTTTGGGTTGCGCCTGTTCAAGAGCAGTGTAGTAATTGTTTCAGCTATAGTAAAGTGTACAGAGGGTAATTTACAGGATGAACGTTTGATACACACTGATAAGGGATGTATAGTATAAGTAACTGAATAGCAGACAGACAGATTGACTGTCTGACTGAATAACTATGTATTTAACTAAGTAACAAATTCCATGGGGCACAGTCCTTCTTAAGAAGCCAATAGTTCCTCAGCTAGTAGAGAAATTCACATTTTACGGAACCCGAATATGCATTACCACCTTCACAGCAGCCGGCCACCATACCCTTTCCTGAACCAGGCAAATTCAGTCTAAACGCCCCAAATTATTTACTGAAGATCCATTTTAATATTATCCTCCTGTCTATTCCCAAGTCTTCCAATATTCCTATTTCCCTCAGGATAAGTTATATACCATATGACCCCCAATATAAATGTATTTTTTATTCGGAAGTAGCCGCGCACATAAGAAGGGCATCCTTATGAGTGAGGCCCGGGTGACATGTTGGGGACACGTTATTTCCTAGTAAACTGTGATTTGTAAGGAATGCTATAACGCTGCTTTTTATTACTTGTATCTTTAACAACAGTTACGGTGTACTTTACAGTTTTATTGCATTTCTATATGTTCTGAGTTAAGACCGCAGTTGTGGACAAGTCTCCTTATATTCGGGTTTATGCGGTATGTTTGTGGTGCACTTTGTAATCTTAAAACTTCTACTGTACTTACTAAAAGGCAGTTTCTATACCTACTCGTGTGTTTGCTTATGCCCGCTGAATCAACAGATCTCGGGAGGGTGGGGGGTGTCGTATCGTTGAAGTGACGTAGTATAGTAGACTATGCACGAAGAAAGCCGATGTTTTTCACTGTTGTTCTCTGTAACGACAAGTTTTGAGCATATTTATCTAAGCTGCTTGAGGGAGAAGCAAAGAAAGGGGAAGGAGAAGGTAATGTAATCATTAAGAGGGAAGGGAGAGAAACATAGTTGCAAAGCGGGAGGCGATGACGTTACGTACGGGATAGTGGAATGTAAGAGACGACGCGAAGCCTGAAGATATGAAATCGATTATGTTCCCTAAGACAATAAATCTGTAAAGATGCTTAAACTTTCGAACAGAAGAAGGGATTTACTGACATTCTTGAGCCACCAACATAGTGTGCCTCCGTCGCTTTTTTCCCCACATCCCTCCCAAATCACCGTCAATAATAATGTAGTTTATTATTCATTTGTAGTTGATATATATGTAAGAATTCCATACTCAGAAAAGCAAGTGTATAAGCTTATAGGCCTTCGTTTGACTTGAGAGTCTAAGATGCTGAGAGGTTGAAATTTCATCACCGCACCTACTGTAAGAAAGTCATTATTAATAAATGTACTGATTAATGCAGCAACTATGCCTTCGGATTTTTGTAAAGCTGTTCAATTTCAGTAGGTTTCTATTATACCCTTCTTTCGTTGGACACTTTCGATTGTCTGAGGCGAATTTAATTTACACCTGGTTTCGGGGTAGATCCAACCGTCGAAACGTCGTGGGCACTAAATAATGTTTCAGACAAGAGACATTGTCCACTGACGTAAGGTGCAATGGTCCGACAATAGTCACAGACGTTTAGAGATATATCAAGTTCTTAATATTGTGGTCTCTCCTTTTTGGCACGTAAAACTTGATACTATAATTAAAATACATTAAACCTGTAAATAATATTACCGTTTATCTAACAAATTATCAATATTAACCATTAAATTTCATGTTCGCATGGAGAGAATAGCCGTAAAATGCGTCAGTGCATATCACCCATCTCGGATTTCTTCTCATAAAATGCTGAAAAACACTTTCTTGGTCACTGTATTTCACAAGATGCTAATTGACAAAACTTTTCGGTCCGGTAAATCCGAATTCATTTTTACACCTTTGTGCGAGTCAACTTTGTACTGTGTGTGCTTAACGAAGGAATCATGAAAATGTTAAGATTTGAGTCACGTAAGAATTAAGTGTGACTTTATAGTTTTTAGATTTGTATTTGCCCCGTTAAAAATGCCTGTTTTCCTGAATGATTAGAAGAAAAGAGTAATTTTGCAACGAGTATTGGCGAAGACTTAATCAGCCACGAGTGATGGAAGCCCTGGTTAAAAAAAGGCTTATTGAAGAAAGGGGACGATATTTAACACTTTAGTTAGAACATGTCTGTGAAAGGCACACTATGGATGTTCTTCGCATAATTATATGTTTTGCCACAGAACATGGAATTTTAAATTATTGTACATGAATATAATCATACAATAGTTGTTAACTGGTAATAAAAGTTCTGTATGTACGAGATTGCTAAAAATATAGGTCTGTTTTTATCTTAGGGTAAAAATAAATGACAAATCTCCGATCTATATTAGGAGCTGAATTGTTTTGTGGATGTTCACATCAGTGTAATAGTGACAAATCTGACGAATTCTAATCCGGAGGCCAGGTCTAGCGGATGAGTAACTGAAAGGCATATGTACCATTCCGCTACACATTAACTCCATATCAGGATTCGCAACTAACTCAAACCGTGCTAAATATTAAGTAAATTTTAGTAATTCCTTTTTAGTTCTACGAACTAACTAATGATGAAGCATGGTTGAAATATGTAAGAGGAGACAGATAAATGTGGTTCTAATGCATTCCCGAAATTATGGTTTGATGGCTGATGTTAATAATTTGTGTACATTGGTAAGCGGTTTGTGATATTTCAACATGAAAGTAACAAATTATGCTTTCATTTAATTTTCAGCTTTCACTGAAATATACTGTAAATATTTTGTAATATTCTGTTTTGAATTCATGGTGTTTCTAACTTATGATTTACTTTCTCTGTGGTAGTTGTCATGTTTTAATGGTGTTTTTTTCATTCGCAGCAAATTGAACAGCGAGTCCATCAGCAAATATTGGGACGTTCAACTCAGTGTTCCACCGCGAAGGAAAAATTATCCAAACTGAAACACTGAATATTATCTAAGTCCTACAGTATAAAGACCCATGAGCAAGCACGTTTTTTAATACAACGTCTACAATGGAGTGAAATGATTTTGTTTAGTAACATTGTTGTTAAAGCAATCGTTTGTTCTCGATGTCAGTCTTTGTTCCAAACATTTTTAAGAACCTTCGCATCCCTGCGGACTATCTATAAATAAAATTGCTCCTTCCGTCTGTCTTTACGCACGAAATGTGTACATCGTTGTCAACTCGATTTTCATGAATCTTGGTATTGGAGGATTTAGCCACATTTCGTAAAAGATATTGAAATATTTGTTTAAAATTGACACTTTATCCGCAGATCTACCTACCTTTCATACGCATCTTGGGCATAACTCAGTACACATTAATGGAAGAGAAAACGTTTAGAATAAAATTGGTAGAAGAATTAGTTACAGAACAAATATCTTATGTTCAATGCTCTTTTGTGTAAGCTTAACGGCTTTCTAGATTTAAAAAAAAAAAGACGGCGAATCGCCCTGAATTTTGACACTATTGTGGTGTAGTCATTTAACAACAGCTGTCTTCCGAACACATGCAAAGCTTACCGCAATCTCTTATTGTCGGAAATTAAAGGAATCTTCCCTCTGTGCTAATTTGTAGATCTACCAATATATACATGTAGAAATATAATTGATTAACGATATGCTTGAATGTGCCGCTACTACCGCTGCCAGTACAATATTAAAATTTACATCCTTATTTTTTTTTCTAGATAATTAAACAAAATGAAGCGAACGCCCCAGCACTGTTACACGGTGCGTACTTGCCCGATCTTGTTTCACTTGCTGCCCATTTCGGTTATATCTCTGATAATTTTATATGTTTGCCCTCCTAAGAAAAGTTAGTGAAAGAAAAAGAAAACATTTTCTAGAATCCTGTATTTTGCGAGGTCGTGTCCGAAAATTGCTATTTGGTTGTTATATTCTTGATTGGTTTTGCAAAATTGGTTAAAATAATAACAAAAACAATGTGTATACGTCCACGATAACGTCTATATCTAAACGTAGGTGTCAAGTACGAGAAAATATTGGTGAACAGTATCTTCGATGAACAACGAAGGTATTAAAGTTCTTCACAATGTGTAATGTGTTAATTCAGTGTGGACAAACGATGATAATACTGGAAGCAATAAAACTCAATTACATGAGATGGAAGAATGATGTGGTGCTGGTTATCATAAGAAATTACATCTATTTTCTCTCAATAACTGTTAACAGTGTTTACTGATTAGAGCATTATAATATATTTGAAATAAATCCCTGCATTGTTACAATAACACTTTTACACACTTAGAACCGTCCAAAATGACGTGAAAATATTTAAAGAGTTTATTGTGTGTTAATTGTATCGATCTGTTTTTAGATTTAAAAATAAAGTTGAAATTTGGTAATGTTTATAGAGACATATTTGATTTCCTTGATTTGAATCTACTGTCAACCCTCTAATGGTGAGTTAATTTCAGTCAGAAAACACAACTATAATTGTATGCTAGATGATGGTGTTTATTAGCAAAGTAAATAACTACATGTTTCGGCCTAAAGCGGCCATCTTCAGTTTATCACAATTACAATTTTGCTCAAAGAAACAAAAAAACCCTCGCCGAGAACAATAATCCCGAGGACGAATGAGAAGAAGTCAAACAAATTAACCCCACAAATCCACCCCCCCCCCCTTCCCCAACCCAACGTGAGAACCATAGACACTACACCTATATCACGGCCCCCATAAACTACCCCCCTCCCC
>Ga0123352_10012202_pt1 | contig 13575 bp, 6 predicted proteins | sample TergutLab28metaG_FD_89700 | JGI IMG/M metagenome (GOLD analysis project Ga0123352, IMG submission 89700) | Labiotermes labralis P1 segment gut microbial communities from Petit-Saut dam, French Guiana - Lab288 P1 | ecosystem: Host-associated > Arthropoda: Insects > Digestive system > Gut ...
AATCTCCTACATGTTTCGACTCTTACTGAGTCATCTTCCGGGAGAATTGAACCTAATAAAGCTACTAAATATGACTTTTTGTACGTTGGCAGCTGGTCTATAAGTACATGTTGTTATGTTCCTGTGCTGTGGTTGCGTTGTGCTTCCTGCTCGGGTTCAATTGATATTGGTGCATTAAGTTGGAATAAAAAAAAAAATACTAGAAAGGTACTTGGTATTTAGATTGGATTACTTTGGATTAGATTAACATTTAAATGGCAGGCTTTAAATTGAAATTGGATGACTGCCGTTGGGCAGTTGTTTAAATTTTAATGCTTGGTTGTTAAAAACAAAAAAACAGAGACTGTGCAACATGAATTCTTGAATAAACACTCATACTCATACTCATGTCTTAAAAATGCAGTAAATTTCCTTATTGCCCGAATGTATGAAACAAATTTCCACGTGTGCACGTCATACAAAGGACACGTGTGTTCCTGAGCCTACAAGTTATGTCTGGAATGTAGGACCCACATGAGATAGAGGTTACTAGCTTGCAACCCACATGAAAACTTCAGAAACATTAGGTACTGTGTATGTGAATATACTTAACATTTTTGGGTGTACCCAAGTTTAATAAGTTTGAAATAGTTGTCAAAAATTTTCAAAATTCAGTAAATTGTGGGGACAAAAGTTATTACTGTTGAATGACCATAAGTGTAGCCACACTGGCATGTACAGGTGCATCAAAGTGTGCCAGAAAACTGACACATGTCCTCTCCAGTGATGCTTCATGGGTTCCTTATGGGGATAAAAGTGTAAAGATCAACCTGTTTTATTTCCGACCTTGAATTCTGTATATATTTCATGTGTCATTTAATATCCTGGCAGTGCTCCAAATTTAAATCTTGGACCAGCTTGTGATCAGGCATTAGAAATTGTTACATTGTAATTAGACATCCACCATCACAAGTCAAAAGGAGTGTTGACTGGAAGACGTAAGATTGCATGTAAGCCTCTGCTGTAGGACAGTAACTGTAATTTGATCATGTGTTTACTTCAGTTAACATTGCTACCTCATTAAAGATTCATCATGGACTGACTTGGTTTCATTATCAGTCAATTTGTGTTGCATTTCTAGGGCCCACTTGTGTTATTACTGCTATGTGATGAATATCAGGATGTCTGGGCATAAAGGGTAAATGAAAGATGGTAATGACTGTGGCAGTGAAGGAAAGTAATTTTTACCTGTGTTACTTCTACAGACAAACCACTTTCTACACACCATCTATTAAATCCATTCATGTCACCCCCCCCCCTTTTTTTTTCCCCCTTACCATCTTTCAAGGCAAATATCATGTTGTTTTGAGCAGGAAATAATGAGGGAGAAAACTTTTGAGGCTGATTAGTATGAGGTAGCACATGGAAGGGGAAGTGAAGGGGGCAGAGGAGTATGATGTAAGTATCCATTAAGTGTTACACAACCACATAACATGGCCAATCCAGCACAGTACCAACACTACCAGGTGATGTGCACAACGTGGCTGCCAGTAGTCAACTGCACTGTCACACCTGTCAAATTACTGGACACATCCACTTCACAGAAAGACAAAGTATGGTTTCTGCCTGTGCCATTTCATTGTAACTGCAGTATACTAGTAAAATGACTTTCCCGACTGGCGGAAGGGTATGTAATTTGTGGGTTCCTCTGATTGGGCTGGCTGTTGAACATTTGTCTGATAATGTTTTTCTTCTTCCTTGTAACATTTTTTTCGCTAAAAGTTAAATTGCAATGTCTGCAGTTGAAAGGCTGCTTTAGAATCATAATTTTATCTGCATGAGGTCATTTACAAACTGGCGAATGTTGTAATTCCTTTATAGAGTTCCTCAGGACTGTTACTCTTCTCATGAAAAGTGACTGGTTTTGGAAAATCTGTTTAACCACAATTTCTTTTCTACTGTACAGTGCCTTTTGTATACAAATTAGTTAAATCACAATGTGCCCAGTCACTTAGGTGTTTTAGAATCTAATTTTATCTAAGGTTATTGAAACTGACTTACATTACAGTTCTTTTAAAGAGTTCAACAAGACTGTTACATGCATTGTTCCTGTGAGAAGTAGCAATGAAATGCTGCCTTTAAAGTCAAAGTTGACATGACGACTTGTTACCTGTGCATTATTCCACTGGTATTCTGAGCTCTTTGATGTAATTCGCAGCAGAATCGTATAATGCTGCATGTTCATCTGGTTGTTGGTAGACTCCAGTTTATTGGTAATTTCCTTGGCTGTGAAGCAGTTGGTGAATGTCCTAGTAGACCTGATCTAATAAGATCTAATAAGGTGTCAAAATCTTCACCTGATTTTATGGTAGTCACAGGAGTTTATTTGTCAGCCATTAACCATTGCTTGCAATTAATGGCTTCATTGTATTTTCTTCAAAAATATTTTAAAGACTCTCAGCATGGAGGAGCCAGAACATCCTTTCACTCAGGAGGACTACCAATCATAATAATAATAATGTTAGAGAATAATTTGTGCTGTGACTTCGATGGTAGCCGAAGAGATTAATATCAGAAACTGGTTAACTGAAATAGTTTGTCCTGTCACTTTGAGCTTGACATTCATATGTGTTGCACGTGGTACACACATTGTGTGCTGTCATCCTTGAGTCACACACGCAATGATTATTGAGCCTGAGAATCATGATTTTGAATGTTTATTGTAACTTCAGTAATTATAAATTGAGGTGCATAATTTATTGTTGTTGTTTTGTTATAGACATTTAGGTAATGATCGGTTTCTAGCCACTGGTAATTTTACATGTGTTTATGTGACATCACTGACTGGAAATATACTCAGAAATAAGCAACTGGGCTGTCTTGTATGTTACATGCCAAGCAGGCACAGAGGGGAAGTAGAGGGGCAACTGTACCCATACTTGACCTTGGCACAAGGGGGGATTGGTGGGTGGGTGGTCAAATGCCGTGCCCTGGCCACTTTACCCCTGTGAAAGAGGCCTGGTACTCATTGTACAGGAGGCTATGTGGGTCTTGTTGCCAGTCTAGATGGGTCTGGAAAATCATGCCCTCACCGAGATTCAAGTTCGAGACTGTCCAGTAAAGTGTAGGTTTGGGCTGGATGGGGGGTGTTTATCATGGGGGACTGAGATTCATCTGAAGATTGAAGTCTATGGGGATGTTATGCCTTGTTGAGTGGAAGAGAGTTACTGGATTATTTGACCCTGAAGATGAAGGTACAACAATCCATCAAAATGTTGGTAACTACATATTACCAATTAATGCAGCATAACATTCCAGAAGGCGTGAATTTTCAACGTGTAATCTTGCAGATATTTACCACTTTGCTGTCACATTCAGATTGGCCTTGCTGAATTCACCTCCATCTAAGGTGTACATTATGTGGCAGTTTTATTCTTGGAAACCTGTATGTCTCTGTGACATGATGCATGGACATGGGAACAACTTTTATATTTGCCTCCATACAGTAAAATTAACTAATAATGCTTATTGTATTTCTAGAACTTTTTCATTTATTGTGAATTTCTGCTTATTTAACCTTTGGGTGCCAGAATTACGTGCCCAGTGTACACTGCAAATGACAATTGATTGAAATGGCTGCCCATTACTTAGCATGTTATTTGCCCATGACTAAGTGACATTCTGTTGTCTGCATCACACTGCATGTTGACTAAAGTCAGTTTTTGTGACCAGAGAGTTAAAGAATGGGGTGAGATTTTTCACACATTTTGGAATCGGATATGAAGTAGTGGTTAGCATTACTGCTTTATATTATTGAGAGGCCAGGTTTGATTTTCAGTCCAGAGGCCAGGTGTCCTGGCACTGTCAACATAAGCACCATTACAGCAGAACGTTTATATGTTTAGAATATGAGATTTTCTTTTGTTAGTCTTCATCATGTTTCAGCTAACAATATCCATCTTCAGGAGGTACATTACAGTATCATAATTGAACATGGTAGCCTGTTGAGTACTCACAGTTGAACATCTCGTGATGGTGTTGATGTTGATAACATAATTGTGGTACTAAATGTAATGGTATGGAATTAACATCACATAATGGCTGGCTCTACTGACATAGTTATTTTTGAATTTCCATAATTTTTGGTGTATGGCCTTTAAATCCTAGATTTCTGCTGTGGTGAGATGATTGTTCAATTTAAATGCCCACTATGGAACGGTGTTGCCCCTTTTGGGTGAAAAGGTTATACATAAAGTGGGAAACTGTTGCCTTCTTTGTATGTTTAATGTTAATAATGCAGTCAGATTCATGGTAGTCAGCCTGTAACATTTTATATCTCAGCTCTCCTTCTGAAGTGTCATTCATTTGTACTTGCCTGGGTCCTTGTGTTTCCTTGATATTCTCATGGATGTTTAAAATGGCTGTAATTTTTATTTCAATTTATGATGCATTTGTTGTAGAACCCATGTGTTTATGACAGCTAGGGTATGAGCAAGTATGACAGTAGCATATGATTTTGATTATGTGCAGTTCAGAATTTTTATTATCTCCATGTAAGATACTGGAGTTTTTCTTGATTAGATAACTGATAAGTGTCCATGGAAGATTTTGTGGTTTAACAGTGTGCAGATTTTAGTATTCATAAGACATATTTTCTTCTTCTTTTTTTTTTTGTGTTGAGCACATAGTGCTAGTTTTACGTGAATTTCTCAGTTGCCGTAAGAAGTGTAGCAGAATTGTGTTCATCCAGATTATATGAAATTGTGTTTGTATTTCGTTTTTTTGCTTTTGTAGGAGATAACTAATAAATCCTTTGAGAGTTAACACATTAAAATTGCATCCTTGAAGAAATTAAAAACAGGTTAAGTTTTGGTTCAGAATTTTTGTCTGCTAGAAACTTAAGAGAGTAAAATGTGCAACACTATAATACACATCAATTTTGAACTAGTATGTGAAGTGTAATTGTGGCTAGTAGAATATATTGACACTTGTTGCTTTTCCAGTTATGATAAGTGTGATACTACCACCTTTTATTTTATCACTTTCTCTAACAATTTAGCTGAATTATTTTCAGTTTGCAGAAAATAAATTTGTGACTTGTGTTTGTGCATCATGATATGTGATGTGAAGGAAGAGAAGGTGATACAGAAGAAAGTTCTCACTAATTATTCCAAAAAGTTCAACAGATTTGTGAGAATGAAAACATGAACAGTTTATTCAGTAATCCAAACAGAAAATCTCTTACCATAACATAAATTATCTGTTCTTGACCTACAGAAATATCTTTATTTTTACTTTTATATCTGTTATTTTTTGTTTTTGGTGTGGAGTTAAATGAACTTTTCTTATGGGCTGAAGAGCTGTATAACTGGAGACATTGGCATTTTGATAATTTTTTCTTTAGTTTTCTTTACTTTTTTTTTACATGTTATACAGGGAAGTATCATAGAAATCAGTAACAATAAACGGTGCTTCAATGTGGGAATCCAAAGGCTCTGAAAGTGGTAAAGAATGTCTAATACAAGATTAAACTTTAAGATTCAAGTCTTCACAGATGGTATGTTGTGTGTGTTGGTAGGTAGTAATCAGTGTTCTGGAGGAGTATGCTCTTTCCGTCATCAGAGCATACAGATACAGGAAGAGTGGAATGCTACACTTCGAAGGTGGAGGCAGTGTGCTCCTCCAAAATGTTATCTGTTGACTAGTTGACTTGTGACATCCCAAAAGATTCAAGTCTTCATCAGTACCCCTGAGAACCTTAGATCTTGCATAGGTTAAGGCTTGTTGAAAATTTGGTGGAAAATATGGTACGGAAATTATATTCCATTGTCTGTTCATGATCTTTGTCACCTGGTGGTGATTTACCTTCTTAGAGGTACATGTATTATTGTGTGATATTTCCAGATAATTTGATGATTAATGCAATCTATCAGGCACTGAGAGTAAATGAGTTATGATCATTGTATAAGACCACAAAATTTTCCACAAAGCCTATAGCTTGTGTATGGCTGAACACATAAAAATTAGACTTCCCTTACACTTTAAGTTTATAATGGGTTTCAATGAATTTGTGTGTTGTAACTCAGTGGCAGTGCAAACTGTTGGATTGTTGTGCTTGAATTGGTGCTGGCTTCTCTTCCGATTCCCAGTGCCACACTGACAGTCAAGATGTTCCCAAAAACGTGCTATGTGATTGATCATATGCGTGATTTTAAAGTTGTCCACTCTTTGCATTTTGGATCAAATAATTTGTTTTTTACACCAACCAAATGCACAATACTAAGTACATGTAAATAATAATAATAATAAATGCCAATTATGTAAGCAACATGAAGAAACCATTGACCAATGCGAGTTATATAAACAACATGAAGAAAGCATTGACCATTTAACCTTGGGATGCCCCATTTTGACGAAGAACGAATATTTAATGAGACACGATAAAGTTTGTACACATTTGCACTACTCAATATGCAAAGCCTTAGGCACTGAAACCACAGACAAATGGTACACACACACATGCCCAAGCCAATGTGTGAAGAGGGAGATGTCACAGTGTTGTGGAATCAAGCAGTACACACAGACAGAGAAGTTACAGCAAATAGGCAAGATATAATAATTAAAAACAAAAAAGAGAAAACATGCACACTGATAGATGTGGCAGTACCCACAGACAGAAGTGTTGTGCAAAAGGAAGCAGAAAAGAAGTTAAAATACAAGAGTTTATGTACAGAGATACAACGAATGTGGAACCTTAAATGTATGATTTTAGCAGTAATAATTGGAGCCACTGGAATAGTTATGAGAAGCTTAAGGAAGAATTTGGAAGCTGTATAGATTCACAACAACTTGGAACATCTCACATAATATGGAAAGTACTGCAGTGTGAAGCTTGAAGCCTGAGTGGTGGGGATCACTGCTGGTTCAAGAGAATTACCAGGAAGAAAAGGCCTGTTACAATAGTAATAATAAAAATAATGCACATTTTCATCACTCAGTATGCAGATCTCTAGGCATTGAAACAACAGACAAATGGCACACACACACACCCAAGCCATTGTGTGAACAGGAAGATGTTACATTGTTGTGAGAAGTTACAGTAAGTAGGCTAGATATAATAATTAAAAACAAGAAAGAGAAAACACACGTACTGATAGATGTGGCAATACCCATGGACAGAAATGTTGTGCAAAAGGAAGCGGAAAAGATACTAAAATACAAGATTTTATGTTTAGAGATACAATAAATGCAGAACCGGAAATGTGTGATTATACCAGTAATAATTGTAGCCACCAATAGCAACAAAAGGTGTGAGGAAAGATGTGAAAGACCTACTAGGGAAATATTCAATAGATTCACTACAAAAAGACAGCTGTGGTTGGAACATCACACATAATATGGAAAGTACAGCTGTCTGAAACTTGTCGCCTGAGAGGTGGGGATCACTGCTGGTTCTAAAGAAGTATCAGGAAGAAAAGGCCTATGACAAGAGAACAGCATCAACAATAATAAAAACAAAACAAAAAAAAATAATAATAATAACAACACCAACCACAACAATCACAATCCTCCTCCTCCTCTTCTTCATCCTTCTCTTACTCTTCATCTTTCTCTTCTTTCACAAATCAAACCTACATGGGTTTTAGGTCTTCTGCACCAGATCATTCCAGGCTTTTCTGTCTTTGATGGGCTGGCTCCATTTTCTCAGTTTTAGCTTCTTTAAATCATTTATTACTTCATCTCTCCATCCATTCTTTGGTTGTCCTTTGGTTCTTGCTCCTAATGGGCTCTAGTCAGTATTCTTTTTAACTGGTTTTATATCTTCTTCTTCCTCAGCTCTACAACTCTGTGTGAGTTTTGGCTTGCTCAATTATTCCTCTCCATGGTTTCCTTTCCTGTGCCTTCTGTTTCCAATTATTTACTCCCATCTTCCTCATATCGTCTCTCATGTCATCATTCCATCTTAATCTTGGCCTTCCTTTTGGTCTTGTTGCATGTGGTTTCCATTTATAAATGCTTTTAACCACTCTTTCATCAGGAATTCTTTCAACATGTCCCACCCAACTCAGTCTCTTACTTTTAATGTGCCTTACTATATTTTCATGGTTAATCAGGTTTTCCAGCTCCTCATTTGTTTTTTGTCTCCTCCATTTGTTTCCTGCATTGGGCCAAAAATTCTTCTCAGAAACCTCCTTTCAAATACCAATAATTTCAGCTTAATATTTTCTGTTAATAACTGGTTTTATATAATACATGTAAATAATAAAGACACTACTCTGACATGTTTAGGTAGAAAATATGCCATCCTCTGGGAGTACATTGCCAAGGTTCATCAGCTGCAGATGGTGAAATAATGTTCACAATGTTTCGTAACTTTTGTTATATAAACTGCAGCTCATGCTACGATTTATGAAATGTTATGAATTTTATGTCACCATCTTTAGCTGTTTTCAACCTTGGAACATGTATTCCCTGAGGATGGTACACATTTACTGAAACATGTTGGAGTAGTGCCTTTACTGTTCACATGTATTTAATATTATACATTTAGTTGGTGTGATAAATAGAAAGTCATGAACCTGTTTTAAGGTGTAATACAGAACTGTGTATTTTGAATGATAGTACAGAAGCATATATTTTGAAGTGTAGTCTTCAGTTACAGGGAGAATTACTGAACAAAGTGTAATGTTTTTGTAATTATAATTTAAACTTATTTGCCTTTGGGGCTGCCTAAATGTACGTGAAATACAAAAAGTTTATAACTGCTCTAACAAGAATTGCATGCAGTTTGTGGTCAGAATCTCAACATTTTGAGTGGTTTTGTGTAGAGAATGTAACATGTATAAGATTTTGGCTCTGACTTGTTGCCAAATGATAGAACATTGCTGAGTGTTTGCAGTTTGCCTTGTTATGAATTGTGTAACACATGATAAGACATTGTGTTTTGTAACAGATTTTTGTCTATTTTGATTGTTTTGTGCATCTTGCTGACACTTTATATCTGTTTAATGGTTTTGATTACAGGTTCTGACGCTGAATGGTTCGGTTTTTGAGGGTGTATTCCATACATTCTCAAGTTCTTTTGAGGTAGTACTTGAGATGGCCCACAAGGTTGACCAGGCTAACCCAGCTAAGATAAGTGTTGATACAGTGGTTGAGAAACTTATCTTTAAACCAGGAGACATCATTACCATAGAAGCACGGGATGTTGACCTTGAATATGCTACCAGAGGTTGGTTCATTATTTTAGTTTAGGAGATACAAAATTAATGTGTTATGAACCTTGATGTTTGTGATTAACTGGGGCCATTAAAACTGTAAGAGACATTGGAATGAAGAATATCAGAATGGATTTTCAATGTAACACAGCTGTGTGGTTCCAAGCAATTATGAAATGCCGTTGATGGTGAGTGTTGGTACAATGTTTGAGATACTTATGTTCAAACCAGAAGACTTTATTATCACTGCAAGATGGTGTTGACCTTGAGTATGCTGCCAGAGGTTAGTGCATTTTTTTTTTTAAAACTTTGTTGTGCATATCTTTTGTGACACATACTGATAACAAATAGACCCTTCATCACAACTCGATATTTTCGGTTGTTTGGTGTTTACTACATGTTTCAGCATGTATGGCCATCACCGGGTGTTACAATTTTAAAATACATAACCTTCTTAATATTTTATAATTGTGATACCTTATGATGATCATACAAACTGCAACATGATGTATTAAATGTTAAAGGTTGTGATTGAGAGTCTATATATTATTTCAGTATGGTAGTGCATTTTGTTTATTTGTAGTAAACACAAAATTAGTGCAGTAGAAGCTTGATGGTGTGATTAATTGAGACCAGTAAGACTGTCACAAACATTGCAGACAAAGAACATCCATTTTCAATGTAAAACTCTTGTTTGGTTCCAAGTACTTAGGAAGAACCAGTAAGAAAAATATGAAATAACTTAGAAAAGCTTAAAAATTATGAAAGTTTATTTTAGTAATAATTCCAAACAGTACTTGTACACCAGAGTTTCGGAGTATAAAAGTAATCTGAAGGCATTTCACCCCCATTGTACTCTCAGTATAATCAGAAGTAAGTATATAATGCATTTAGTGTATATGTTCAGCATTTCGACTGAATGTGTTATGCTTTTGTTTATGCATAACGAAAGGCAGAGTTTGACCGAGCTGATACTTATCTGCACAGTAGCATTAGAGTGGTGGAAACCATGCTTTGTGGTCTTTTATAGGGATGCACAAATGCTGGGTGCCAGGTCACCATGTCATCTAGTTTTGTACAGTGGCACCCAATATTTGTTGGTCCTGAGTATGGAACTTGCTTCATTTCCCTATTGTGGCACCTAGAATATTGAGGTGACTTCTAAAATTTTATGAAATTTGTTCACCCTTGGCCTTACCCCCAGTTTGGTAGAAACAGTTATGAAAGGTCTTAAATGGTCACAAAAAAATGAAATCCCACAACACAGGGTTTGCGAATTTGGAGACACTTCTGTGGATGCCAAAATTATATGTTGTCGAGTCTTCTGTTTACTGTCATTTGCATTATTATATTATTTCATTATGATTGATGGTGATTTTTAGCTTCTTCATCTAATTCAATAAGGTAGAATGACAGCTGAAGGAATTTTGAATATTACTATGTAGTGTTAAAATATGACAATTCTAAATAGAAAGATACAGGCATGTCCAGTATCATTATTGGAAACTGTTGTTCTTTGTATAAAATCTTGTCACTTCATTAACTGGACTGATTACTGTGAAGAAATAGTGTCATGAACCCTTGGTGAGTGTGGTGACCTTTGAAGTACTCTTATTTTTCTTCATGTTTCAGATACATTTAAGACTGACACTGCCATTTCCAAGTTTAATGGACAGGTCCCAGAAAAAAAACTTGAACCTTGGGAAGGACCAGGTTGCAATGGTGATGATGGCTATGAACTTGAATCAACCAATGCTGTGAGTTACTGCCATAGTGATTTTGTGTTATTTATTGTTCAAACTATGCTTTGCTACAGGTGTTTGAAATTAGGTACAATTATGTAAGGAAATAAAAAATTACATGGCTGTTAATTTGGATTGCTTATCAGTCCACTGCTGTTTGCATATAATATGTAGATTTAATATGATGAAGACCAGAGGGTGAATTAGTTTTGTTGTTATCAAAACAGGGTGAGTAAAAGTCAAGTGGATTCTTTCAGATGAGACATCCCCATTGTGTTATATGGAATCATAAAATATGTAGGTAAAATATAGTCAAACACAACTTGTTTAATGGTTTTTTATTGGTAAGATGTTCATACATTGTTTCTCTCAATGACATGTTTCGGCTCTGGCTATGAGCCATCTTCAGGTTGATCACTTTTCTCTTTGCAAGGCAAACCATACAATTAGCAATGCTATGTTATTGTTATCAACGATCTCATCAATAACAATAACATAGCATTATGGTTTGCCTTGCAAAGAGAAAAGTGGTCAACTTGAAGATGGCTCATAGCTAGAGCCGAAACATGTCGTTGAGAGAAGCAATGTAAGAACATATTACTAATAAAAAAAACCATTAAACAAGTTGTGTTTGACTGTATTTTACATATATATTTTATGATTCAAGTGGATACTATTTTTCCCTGGTCAAAAAGAAACTATTTGCAACATTAAGTTCTGTGACTCCAAAAAAGAAATGTGGTTGGTTTCTGTGATGTCAGCATGTCATTTTTTGTTGGTTTTAATGTGTAACTGTCACAGTGACAGTAGGGCAAGGTGGCAGGCAGTCCTCGTGTAGGTAAATGATGTAAGTTTGTTTTCCTCCATTCAAAGTGTCATGTTAGTGAAATGGTTGAATGCACTGAATGCTGAAATGGCCAACCTGATGTTTGGCTGAACATATGGCAGTGAATATGAAGCATATAGTGTGTAACAAGAACATTTCCCACATTGTAAAATTTAATACTGAAAAATGTTTCCTGTCATTTGTAGACAGATTAGGGAAAATGGTATGTTCAGTGTGCAGCCAAGTGAATGTGGACAATGTTAGTACCTCTATGTGAAACGAGAATCCTTAATGTGATTTGTGCAAATCCAGAGACGAGCACAAGGAAAACAGCCATGCATGAGGAAGTTTCACAGATCACAGTGTAAAAAGTCCACACATACAGCTCCTTTTTTATTACCATCTGCAACAAGTGCAAGGATTGCAGTCAACTAAATTATCTTCCAAGAAAACCTCTTGCAAGTGGGTACATAGAACATGCACTTTACTGATGAGACTGGATTTTCAAGAGACGGTATAATCACTTTCTATAATCAGTATGTATGGGCAGAAGAAAATCCACATGGAAACGTGCACTCCTGGTACCAGTGATAGTTTCCTCTAAATGTGCAGGTGGACATTGCTGTTTAACACAATTTCCCTAAAAGCATCTTTTCAGAGTTGTTGCAATGTGTGGATCTGCCAATGAGGATCATTTGTAGTTTATGCTGGATGGAACTGCACCACGTTTTCTTTGTGCACTGTGTGCATTCTTGAAAGTTTCGGGAACAGTGGGTAGGACGCAGTGGACCAACATCATGGGCTTCATTTTCCCATGACTTAAATCTCTCACACTTTTATCTCTGGGAACATTTGAAGACCACTGTTTATGGTACAGAATTCTATGATGTCAAGGACTTGCAATGGTGGATACGTAATGGATTTGAGATCACTCGTACAACACCTGGTATCTTCTAGCGGGTAAGACAGTCACTGTTCTGATGTGCAACATTGTGCGTTAAAGCTCAAGGTGGACACTTTGAGCATTTTATTGTAATCTTTTAGAGGTGGTACCTGAGAAATCATGCTTGAGAAGGTGTATGTTCATATAAGCCTGTAAACAGAAATCATAGGATTTTGTCACCAGCACTTCATCAGTGAAACATAAGAAGGGTAGTTATAACATATTCATCACACATTTGTGAACATTGTGTTTATGCATATCATGAATAAAGGTTCATTATGCTTTGATCATACTTTTTATAGTCTTGCTGTAGTGACCCACTACAGCTAAGCTGCATGGATTTGAGGTGTCTGCATAAGTAAGGCAGTATGTTGACAAATTGTGGGTTTCTGTAAATGAAGCAATTGTGTGAGTGAAGTTTGTGTTCTCTCTTTTGGCAGAATGGATGGAATGTTGAAGATATGTTTAGAAAGAATGAACAGACGTATGGTGTCCGGTCATCATTCGAGCCATCCCTTGAGGGTTACACATTGCCGCTACAAAAGAAGGACACCAAAGATTATAAGTAAGTCTGTGAATGTATATAAGCGAAAGTTTGGGTTTTGTCACAGCCCAGTGAACCCTGTCTTCTTTACTAGGGCTAGCATATGTTTGGTCCTCCATCACATGAATAGTTTCAGAAATACAATGTAACACATGTAATATAATAATTTAATACTATAGGACTTTTAATGATGCTGTTGCTGTATGACTTACTGACACAGTCTCCTCCCCCCCTCCCCCCCCCCCCCCCCCCTCTACTTCTAAAACACATAAAAAAAAAGATAGTATGATGAATAAATATTAATAAAGAAAAAAAAAATAAAC
>Ga0123352_10012204_pt1 | contig 13574 bp, 13 predicted proteins | sample TergutLab28metaG_FD_89700 | JGI IMG/M metagenome (GOLD analysis project Ga0123352, IMG submission 89700) | Labiotermes labralis P1 segment gut microbial communities from Petit-Saut dam, French Guiana - Lab288 P1 | ecosystem: Host-associated > Arthropoda: Insects > Digestive system > Gut ...
GAGGGCGGGGGTGGGGGGGGGGTGGGGGGGGGGGGGGGGGGGGGGGGGTAAATTGAGGTAGTGAGATTTTTGGGGAGGTGATGCCGTGATACCTTTTATAATCATCATTGTGGTTTTCTTTGTGGGTTTTGCGGTTTTTAACCTACTTAGTGAAAAGAATAAGTGGTACGTGCGCGACAAAAAGGCTAGGCAAATGAAAATGCAAGGTATGTCTTGTGCAACTTGTATTCACCATTTACCTAAGTGGCAATGTGGAAAAGGCAACCACGATGCCCGAAAGGTTAGCATCTGTACGGATTATGAAAGCAAGGGCGGCAAATGAAAACAACACTTGGGCATTTGCTCAAGTGTTTTTTGGTGGAAGGGGTGGTTTGTATGTATGTAAAAGCAGCAAGGTTGACATTTAGAGTAGAGTGGGCAAAGTCGTTGAAGGATAAAAGGCAGGTAAGGCGAAGTTTGGTTGACAAAACACGAAGTAAGTTTAATATAAGCGTTGCAGAGGTGGGGGCATTGGATGCCCACCAAACGCTGATTGTTGGGGTTTGTATGGTTTCTGGCGAGCTTTCACATGCGGGTCAGTCGCTGGATGAGGTAATTCGGTTTATGGAGGGGCAAGTGGAGCAAAGTGGGTTGGCAGAGCTTGTAAATGTGCGTAAGGGAGTGGAGCTGTGGGACGGATAATATTGGCGTCGGCATCGCCACGTAGGTGGCGGTTACTTCGGCAGGTTGGGCTTGATTTTGAGGTGATGGTTAGTGAGGTTGATGAGGATATAGGTGGCTGTGCTGAATATAGGGTGAGGGAGCTTGCCCTGCGTAAAGCCCGTGCCGTTGCGGATAAAGCGGGGTCGGATGCTATTGTGATAGGGGCGGATACCCTTGTGTCTGTTGACGAGGAAGTGTTGGAAAAACCTTCTCACCATGGTGAAGCCTTTGAAATGTTAAAATCCCTTTCTGGGCGAAAACATCAGGTTTACACGGGTGTTGCTGTTGTCAGGGGCGATGTTGTGCAAACCTTTGTGGAAAAGACGGATGTGTTTTTCCGAACGCTGACAGATAATGAAATTAACGATTATATAAGTACAGGCGAACCCTTCGACAAAGCAGGGGGTTACGGCATACAAGGGCGTGGAGCATTGTTCGTAGAGCGTATAGAAGGTGACTTTTACACAGTTATGGGTCTGCCTTTGTGCCGACTATCCCAAGTCCTGCACAAAACCATTTGGTAGGGGCGGGCATTGCCCGTCCCACTTATGCAGACTATACAGTCCATCCCAGAGAAAACTGCCATCAAGAATGGGGCGGGCATTGCCCGCCCCTACCGAGTATAACGACATATCACTCATCCGTAGTCCATTTGTCATACAAAGAAGCTATGCGTTCTTCAAGTTGTTGCTTTTTCTGATATAGCGTATTTATTTTTTCGTAATCAGAATTCAATAAACTCAACTCAATTTCGTTATCGAGTACGCTTAACTCAGCTTCTTCTTCATAAATTTGCATTTCAAGCGGAATTTGTATTTCACGACTATCTTTTACCCTAATTGGCGCTTCCTTCTTTTTCTTATTTGCTGATGGTACGTTGGATTGTTTTGTTGAGATAGTGGCTGTCTGCAAAAACTCATAAAAACCACCATCAAACACTGTAATCCCACCATCTTTCATGCTCCATATTTTTGAAGCAAACCGATTTAAGAAAAAACGGTCATGGGAAATAAAGAGCATGGTGCCATTAAAATCTGCTATAGCATCCTCAATCCACTCTCTGGATTCAATATCTAGATGGTTTGTTGGTTCGTCAAGAATTAAGAAATTAGCCTGGTTTTGCATAAGCAAGCACAGCTTTAAGCGACTTTTTTCGCCACCCGAAAGGCTTCCGACCCTTTTTATCACGTCAAGGGCTTTGAAGCGAAAGCGGGCAAGTATGCTTCGTAGTTTTTCTTCGGGAAGTGGAGAAACATTACGTAAAGTGTCAAGCACCGTTGCATTTTCGTCGTCAAATATGACAATTTGTGACATATATGCGATTTTTATATTGCTACTTACTTTGATTATGCCGTCGTCGCAGGTTTCCTCACCCATAATCATTTTCAAAAGCGTGGTTTTACCACAACCATTAGCACCAATTAAAGCAATGCGGTCGCCCCTTGCTATGTTTATGCTTACATCATCAAGAAGTGCGTTAGAACCGTAACTTTTATACACCGCTTCAAGCGATACAACCACCTTTGCTGCATAATCACCACTGTTAAAGTCATCCGTCATTTTTCTTGATACGGTAGGCTTATCCACTTTGTCCATCTGCTCGATGCGTTTTTCCATGGCAATAATACGCTTTGACAAGCCTGTGTTTGATGGGTTTATATTCGCCCATACACGTTGCCTTTTAATTGCGGTTTCTATTTGTTCGATTTTTCGCTGTTGTTGCTTGTACTGCTCGGCTTGGGTCTGGTAACGACGCTCTTTTTCTTCCACATAAAAAGTGTAATTTCCTGAATAGAAATGAACCTCACCATTGTCAATCTCGATAACCCTACCTACCACATTGTCAAGAAAAAATCTATCATGGGATACAACCACAACCGTGCCAGAAAATTCCTTAATAAAATTTTCAATCCACGACAAGGAAGCTAGGTCAAGGTGATTTGTCGGCTCGTCCAGCAGAAGTATATCGCAGTCACGCAAAAGAATACGGGCTAAATTAACCCTTGTTTTTTCGCCACCACTAAGCAAGTTAAACAAGCTACTACGCATATTATCGCCAATGCCCATGCCATTGCATATTTTTTCGATTTTTGTTTCGACCTCATATCCTCCAAGTCGTTCGTATTCCTCCATCAGCTTGCCATATCGTGCTAAAACTGAGGTCGTAGCATCACCCTCAATTTTCTTCATGGCTTCATAAATTTCCGTGGCTTCTACGAAGGACGAACGCAAAATATCTTCAACCGTTTCATTTTCACTAAAGGCAGGGATTTGTGCAAGGATTTCCACCTTTCTGCCCGTTGCCTTGGACACAACACCGCTTTCATAATACTCATCTTCAGCAATCACCCTAAAAAGCGTCGTCTTACCAGAGCCGTTCTTGCCCAGCAAACCAACTTTTTCACCTTTGTAAATTTCAAGGCTGATGCCACGAAGAACGTGGTTAGAGCCGTAATGTTTGTTTAATTCATGTACTGATATTTCAATCATATTCAAAAACTCCTTTATAATTGGACATAAAAAACCTGTGCAGAATGTTTTGACTGCACAGGGTGTACCAAGCATAAAGGGGCAAAAATTAAGCCGATATTTTATGCGGTGACAGGCAATCAAAACATTTTTCTCCGAAAAAAGGGCAGAAAAACCCCTTGGTCGAAACTGCAATAAATGCCCGTCTGCTCATGACACCGCTTCCAGGGAAGGTTTCTTTATTATTCAAGAGCAGAAAATGTTCCATGCCTCTCACCACCTTTCAATATAAATTAAATACCAAACCCTACTCTATCACATTTTTGTCAAAATGTCAAGAAAAATTTTATTGCCAACGGATGGCAAATGTGCGATAATTTGATGAGCATATTTTTTAAGTAAACTTGGGGGTAGTACATGAGAGATGTAAAGCTAGTGGAAGCATCAAAAAAATATGAAAAACAAGCGATGTCTTACAGGCAAGAATTTATTGATTATGGTGAAAAGGAAATAAACGGCAGTAGTGGATTTATTGAATATGAAAATTACGATGACTGGCTAGAAAAAATTACAGCTCAAAAGCATATTGAGTGTTCTTTAACCGATACTCCAGCCACAACGTATTTTATGGTTTGCAAAGAGGACAACAAAATCATTGGGTCTATTCAATTAAGGCATCATTTGACGGAGGAGTTGTTAAAAGATGGCGGTAATGTCGGGTATGGCATACGCCCTTCAGAAAGGGGCAAGGGATATGGGGTTAAGCAGTTATCTCTTGTGCTAGATGAAGCGAAAGCACTTGGGTTGGATAAAATTATGATTTCGTGTAGCAAAGACAATAGGACATCCGCCCATGTCGCCATCCGTAATGGGGGAGTGTTGGCAGGGGAAGGCTTTGACGAGGATGAGGGAAAAGTGACGGAAATTTATTGGATTGATATTCTTTAGAGGGCTTATGGCGACTAGAATGAACGCCATTTTTTGCGAAAACATTTTATTGCCAACGGCTTGCAAATGTGCGATAATTATATGAGCATAATTTTTTAGGGGGATTTATTTTGAAAATTAACAAACATTTTTTGGATTTGCAAGATAGTTATTTATTTTCCACAATCGCTAAGAAGGCGGCGGCTCATGTAGAAGCTAACCCGGATGCACAGGTTTTACGTCTTGGCATTGGGGATGTGACCCGACCATTGCCAAAGGTTGCCGTAGACGCTATGACTGCTGCTGTGGCAGAAATGGGGCAAACCGCTGGTTTTCGTGGATATGGTCCAGAACAGGGTTATCCCTTTGTAAGGGAAGCCGTAAAGGCTTATTACGTCACCAAAGGCGTGGAGCTAGATGCGGAAGAAATTTACGTGGGGGATGGGGCAAAAAGCGACATCGGCAACATTTTGGAGCTTTTTGACCGTGACAACAACATAATTGTGCCAGACCCAGTCTACCCCGCCTATGTTGATGCAAACATTATGGCTGGGCGTAAGATTTCTTACATAAACGGGGACGAGGGCAACGGCTTTTTGCCCATGCCAGACAGCTTGACTGTCAAGCCTGATGTTATTTATATTTGTTCTCCCAACAACCCAACAGGTTCGGTTTACAGCCGTGAACAATTGAAGGCATGGGTGGATTTTGCAATCGAAAACAATGCAATTATCCTTTTTGACAGTGCATATGAATGTTTTATCAGCGATAAAACCTTGCCCACCAGTATTTTTGAAATCGAGGGGTCAAGAAAATGTGCTGTAGAAATTGCAACCCTGTCTAAAATGGCTGGGTTTACAGGTGTTCGTTGCGGTTATACGGTTATACCAAAGGAATTGGAGTTCGATGGGCAAAGCATCGGAAAAATGTGGATGCGTCGCCAAGCCACTAAGTTTAACGGTATCTCTTATATTGTGCAAAAAGGGGCGGAAGCGGCACTATCCCCCGAAGGGCTTGCCCAGTGCAAGGAAAATGTGGATGCTTATATGGACAATGCCAAAACCATAGCCAAAACCATGACGGAGCTGGGCATTTGGCACGTTGGCGGTGACAACGCCCCATATATTTGGCTAAAATGCCCCAATGGCATGACCAGTTGGGATTTTTTTGACAAACTATTGGCAGAAGCCCATATTGTGGGTACGCCAGGTGCTGGTTTTGGTGCTAAGGGCGAAGGGTATTTCCGTTTGTCCGCATTTAACAGCAAAGAAAACGTGGAAGAAGCAATGAACCGCATTAGAAAGGTTCTGTAATTGATGATAGAAATTCTTGATATATTAAAAAAGTTACAAAAAGGATATACGAAGAAAGACCCAAAAAATGCACCTGCTTTGATGTCTGAAATTTTTTCAAACAGGCAAGATTTGCTGACGCTAGGAACTGGGACGGGTGAAATTTGTCTAGGTCGAGATGAGGTAGAGGAGCTTATCCGCAGTGATTGGGATGGAGGCTGGGGCGACTTTGTAATGGACTTGGAAAATGCGAAGATAGAGCAAGAAGGTGACATCGCATGGTTTTTTGCGGATTGCACCGTAGGTTATTTTTACGAGGACACCCCCGAAAATTACGCATATTTCGCCGATGTTGCCCGTGAATTGGCATCAAACGAAAAAGCAACCCCTAAACAGCGATTGTCCCATATCAATTGGCTTTTGGGGATTAGGTTTCATCAGCGGGCAGATGGCAGACGGGAATATTTGATGCCAGTTAAGCTTAGCGGGATGCTGATAAAAGAGGAAAATTATTGGAAGATAGCCACCCTTCATTTTTCACAGGAAGACCCAAGTTATCCAGATATGCGTTTTGAGGATTATAACAGTGATTTCGTTGATATGTTTGAAAATCAGAAAAGTAAGTTTATAAGTCATGCACAAAATGTCGCAGACCCTAAAGTTATACAGTTACTAAATGACTTCAAAGATGAAGGTATTGAATTTGATGCACGGCAGGTCAAAATCTTTGAAAGTGGAGATTTTGCGTGGGTGATGGCGATAGGTATTCAAAAGAAAACCATGTCAGAAGATGAGGTATTGCATAATGCTATACAAGAAATTACAAAATCTTTTGACGACGGCATATCACCAGAGAAAAGGCTTTTTGAGATGAAACATAACGTTGCATATGCTCTTAAAGAAATTTCTTCTGGTGCGGAATTTACATGGCAGATTAGGCTGTCGGCGGTGATTGAGAAGGCAGAGGAGGGCTACAAAATTCGTCATAAGCACCTTTCGTATCCATGCGATTGTATAATTGAAGGTAAGCTTTAGAGAAAACAACTAAAAACCCGCCATGTGGATGCTGGCGGGTTTTTTATATGCCTTGCTATCTTAATTTTATGCGACGCAAACGCAGGGCGTTTAGTAATACTGATATGGATGAGAATGTCATGGCAATAGCGGCAATCATTGGGTCTAGCAGAGGACCACCGAAGATAAACCAGATACCCATAGCGATTGGGATACACGCCACATTGTAGAAGAAAGCCCAAAACAGGTTTTGCTTGATGTTTGTTATTGTTTTACGGCTTAATGTGATGGCTGATACCACACTGGATAAATCTCCACGCATCAGCACAATGTCAGCGGATTCGATTGCAACGTCCGTACCCTGTCCGATGGCTATACCCACGTCGGCTTGGGCAAGGGCGGGTGCGTCGTTTATGCCATCACCCACCATTGCGACCTTTTTGCCTTGGGCTTGCAGTTTTTTGATATTGTCGGATTTGTCAGCTGGCAAAACCTCTGCTAAAACTTTGGTGATGCCTGCCTGTTTTGCCACGGCAGCGGCGGTTTTGGCGTTGTCACCTGTTAGCATTATAACCTCGATACCCATGGACTGCATTTTTTCTACAGCCGCCTTGCTGCCTGTTTTGATGATGTCTGCTACGGCGATAATTGCGGACATTTTGCCGTCAATCGCCATATACATGGGGGTTTTGCCTTCGTCAGCTAGGCGGTCGCTGTCATCGGAGTAGTCTGCTAAGTCAATGTTATTTTCTGTCATTAGACGCAAGTTGCCGATTAATAGGGTCTTGCCCTCGATTTCTGCGGAAATTCCCTGACCTGTAATGGCTTCAAATGAAGTTGGCTCGACAAATTCTATGCCGTCCGCTTGCCCTTTTGCCACAATGGCTTCGCCCAAAGGATGTTCGGACTTTTTTTCGGCAGAAGCAGCCAAACGTAGGATTTCTGCGGATGAATAGCCGTCATCTGTTACAATGTCTGTCACATGGGGCTTGCCCACAGTAATTGTACCCGTTTTGTCCAGCACCACAGTTTGGATTTTATATGCAGTTTCCAGACTTTCACCAGACTTGATTAAAATACCGTTCTCGGCACCCTTACCCGTACCAACCATGATGGATGTGGGGGTTGCAAGCCCCAAAGCACAAGGGCAAGCCACAATCAAAATTGCGATAAAGATACGCATGGCAAACCATATTGTTGAAGGGTCGCCTGTGGCGTGTTCTGCGATAAAGTTAGCTCCGAAGAACCACCAGCCAGCAAGGGACGCAAAGGCTATGATTATAATTGCTGGCACAAATTTTTCGCTGATGGCATCTGCAAGGGCAGCAATTGGGGCTTTTGACCCCTGTGCTTCCTCAACCAACTTTATAATCTGCGAAAGTGCTGTGTCCCGCCCTACTTTAGTGGCTTGATATTTAATTGAGCCGTTTTTGTTGATGCTTGCACCAATCACGGGGTCGCCAGTTGTCTTGCTTACTGGCATACTTTCTCCCGTCAACATACTTTCATCAACGCTGGTTTCGCCTTCGGTTACAACGCCGTCAACGGGCATTTTTTCGCCAGGACGCACCACGATAATGTCCCCAACAACCACTTCGTCGATATAAACTTCGACTTCTTCATTGTTACGGATGATTTTAGCGGTTTTTGGTGCAAGTCCCATAAGCTTCTTAATCGCTTCACCTGTCTTGCCCTTGGCGATACTTTCCATATACTTACCCATTACAATCAGCGTCAAGATTACGCCTACAATTTCAAAAAACGGCTCGTAGCCATGGCGTTGACCGTAACCCATACCAATTTGGTCGTTTAATGCCATGACGATGTTTGCACCTGTCAGATAAAGACTGTAGACAAATGCCGCAGCCGTACCCTTGGCAATTAAAGAATCCATATTGGGACTTCGCTTAACAAAAAGGTTGTAAAAACCACGTGTATAAATTTTCCAGTTTACTATCACGATAGGAATTGTCAACAGTAGTTGAATAATCGTGTTTTGCCACGCAAATTCGCTTAAAATCCAGTGGTGAAGCTCTGTGTTTCCAAACAAATACATTGCGTGTGGACCCATGGCGATGATGAACAGCGGTATGGTGAAAATTCCTGAAATTATCAGCCTTTTACGCAGTGCTAGGGTTTCTTGCTGTTTGCGTGCGGCTTCCACATCAACACTTTCTTCTTCCAGTAGCTCAAACCCCGCCTTTTTGGCTGCTTTTATCACATCCACCACCGATACTTGGCTCATATTGTATGTTAGATGAAGTTTCTCGGCAGCGAAGTTGACACTGGCTTCTGTCACCCCATCAATACGTTTAACGGTGCGTTCCAAAGCACCAGAGCAAGCAGCACAGGTCATGCCCTCCACCTTAAAAATGCGTGTTCCAGAAGGTATTTCCAGCCCAAAACCTGCCTTTTTAGCGGCGGCAATGACCTCATCAAGCGTAATTACATCTTTGTCAAATTGCAATGTCAGTTTTTCCGTTGCAAAGTTTACGCTAGCTTGCTCAACCCCTTCTTTACGGTTTAATGTCCGCTCTAAAGCCCCTTGGCAAGCAGCACAGGTCATGCCCGTTACATTCAAAATCATCTGTTCCATTACATTAACCTCCCAACAGTTTTTACTAGCTCTCCCACGGCACTTTCGTCACCTTTTGCCAGACGTGGGCTAATGCAGGTTTTTATGTGGCTGTCCAAAAGCATTTTGGCAACAGCTCCCATAGATGCTTGCACAGAAGCAATTTGGGTTAAAATATCATCACAATACTCTCCCCGTTCTACCATGCCACGCACGCCACGCACTTGACCTTCAATTTTATTTAACCTTGCCGTCATTTTGGCGGTTAATTCACTGTTCATATAATCACCTCGTTAATAATATACCATACCCCCCTAGGGTATGTCAAGAATAAATTTTATTTTTTTGGAAACAATTTTTGTTAAAAGGATGTGTGTCAAATGACAAATATTTATGAAAGCAATCCAAGAGGGCGTGACCCGTTATGTCCCAAGGGCAGTTTTGGGCGAGAAGCAGGGCTTGCCAGCCGACCATTTTCTGCTTGTGGCGACTGCCACCATTCGTCCCATATGTCCTGCACCGCCACATCAGCCATAAGCCAAGAAATTTTCCCAAAAATGCAAAAAAAGCCTTGCAATTTCTTTGGTGGTGTGCTATAATGTTGGTGTTCTTATCATAGTCATATGAGAAGGGCGAGCAAACACGGCTCGCTCTTTTGTTATAATAGGAAAACTAAACCAAGGAAGGTGATAAAATTTGATTGGTAATAGTGCGGAATTTCTAAGCACCATCCATCTAATTGAAAAGGAAAAAGGCATTGACAAAGAGGTGCTAATGGAAGCTATAGAGGCGGCTCTCTTAGCGTCTTCCAAAAAACACTTTGGGGCAAGTGATAATATGCGGGTGACAATTGACCGTGGCACTGGCGAAATTAAAATCTTTGCCCAAAAAACTGTTGTAGAGGATGTTTTTGACAATCTTATAGAAATTAGCTTGGAAGATGCCAAAGACATCAGCAAAGAATTTGAACTGGAAGATGTAGTGGAAATTCCAATGAGTTTAGCGGGTGCTGGGCGTGTGGTTGCCCAAGCCGCTAAACAAGTGGTTATACAAAAAATGCGTGAAGCAGAACGTAGCAAGGTTGTAAACGAGTACAAAAGCAAGGAAATGCAAATGGTTTCCGCTGTTGTTGATAGGATTGATAAGCGGAACGTCCACCTTGCGGGAGATAATAGGGATTTGGTGCTTTTACCTGTAGAGCAAATTCCTGGTGAAGAATATTTCCAAAACCAAAGATTAAAAGTTGTGGTGCTGGATGTGCGTGAAGGGGGTCGTGGTACACCGACCATCAGTGTTTCTCGTTCCCATCCCGAATTGGTAACAAGGCTATTTGAGCAAGAAGTACCAGAGGTTGCAGACGGCACTGTGTTAATCCGTGCGGTGGCACGTGAAGCAGGTTTTCGCTCCAAAATTGCCGTTTCCAGCGAAAATGAAAATGTGGATGCGGTTGGTTCTTGCGTTGGTAACGCAGGTACACGTGTAAGCACGGTGGTTGATGAGCTTAATGGGGAAAAAATCGACATTATTTTACATTCTGAAGACCCTAGAGAGTTTATAGCAGCAGCCCTTTCCCCTGCCCAAGTTTTGGCGGTGGTTATCGAAGAAGGTGGTAAAATGGCGAAAATTGTTGTGCCTGACAACCAACTATCCCTTGCCATTGGGCGTGAGGGTCAAAATGCTCGCCTTGCCGCCAAACTTACAGGCTTTCGCATAGACATCAAAAGTGAAAGCAAAGCAAAAGAAGAAGGTGCAATTACCGAAGCTGATTATTTGGCCAACATCTCCAAAGAGAGTCCTGTCAATGTTTCGGATTATGCAGAAGCGGCAGCGGAATATTATGCAGCCGAGGCAACTGGCGATATAACTTATGAAGACGACTACGAATACGACGACTATTACGATGATGATTATGACTACGAATACGACGACGATTACGAATATGAGGAAAATACAGAAGGTGATGACAATCAACAAAAGTAAGGGTGAACCCCGTGGCAAAATGCCCAGTTTACGCCGCTGTGTTGGTTGTCGTCAGATGATTGATAAAACCATACTGTTGCGGGTTGTAAGGTTGTCAGAAAGCGGTTTTGCGGTGGACACCACTGGAAAATCTGCTGGTCGGGGTGCTTATATGTGTAAAAATGCTGACTGCCTAGCAAAAACCATCAAGAAAAACACTTTTAATCATTCTTTTAAGGTTAAAGTACCCCAATCCATCTACGAGGAGCTGAACCAATGGATATGAAATTAAATCGTTTGCTGTCCATGGTTTCGCTGGCGAAAAAGGCGGGCAAGTTGGTGACGGGTGAAGAAGGGTGCGAAAAGGCAATACAAAAGGGGCAAGCAATCCTTTTGCTGGTTGCCACAGACGCATCCGCAAACACCAAAAAGAAATTTACAAACAAAACAACTTTTTATAAAGTGCCAATGTACAGCCTTTTCACAAAAGATGAGATGGGCGGGGCGATTGGCACACATAGCAGGGCAACCATTGCGGTGGTCTGCGAAAATTTTGCTAAAAAAATATCAGAAATTATCGAAAGTATGGAAGGGCATGGTGGCTAAATGGCCAAAAAGAGAATACATGAATTGGCAAAGGAGCTTGGGGTAGGCTCGTCTGACATAATGAAATTTTTACCCCATTTGAACATAGAAGCAAAAACCCATTTCGCTGGGCTTGATGCAGATGCGGCTGGGAAGGTAGCTGCACACTTTGGCAAGTCTGCGTCTGCTTCCAATGAGAAAAAACCAGCAGAACCAAAGGTAGAACCTAAACCAAAAAAAGAAAAGACAGCCGATAACAAGCCTGTGGTGGCGGATGTGGCTGTTGTTTCTGCGTCCGTGGAAAAGCCAGCAGAAGCAAAGCCAGCGGTGCGACAACGCCCAGCAGGACAGGGAAGGCCAGACCGTGAGCGTCCAGTACGTTATGACAAAGACGGCAATGTTGTGCCTTATGAGCCACGTCAGTATGACGCTAATGGCAACCCAATCCCACGTAAGCGTCCTATAGGTCCTGACGGCAAACCTTTGCCACCACCTGTTTATTATGACGCACAGGGCAACCCGATTCCCCGTAAAAAACGCCCCATGGGACAAGATGGCAAACCATTGCCACGCCAACAGCGTCCTATGGGTGCGGACGGCAAGTCATCACCACACCCAGTACGTTATGATGCGGACGGCAACCCAATACCTCGCAAACCAAGACCCCTTGGACCAGACGGTAAGCCGTTACCAAGGCAACCACGTCCTGTAGGGGCAGATGGTAGACCATCACAACGACCAGACCGCCCGCATGGCGACAGACCACCTCGTCAACATGGCGATAGACCCCACGGTGACAGACCTCCAAGGCAGTATGGCGACCGCCCACAAGGCGATAGACCACCACGCCAACACGGTGACAGACCACAGGGTGATAGACCCCCAAGACAACATGGCGATAGACCTCAATACGGCAACCGTCCACAGGGTGGCGGAGGCGGGGGTGGTTTTCGTTCTGGCGGAGGTCAAGGTGGTGGTGGCAGACCAGGCGGAGGTCAAGGCGGAGGCGGTGGCTTCCGTGGCAACGACATCCCTGCCGTTGGTGGCGGACGCACCGCAGGTGCTTTTGGCAAAGATAAGCGTAGTGGCGGTGGCAAAGCCCCTGAAGTGCCAGACAAACAAGGTCGTAAAAACCGCTTAGATGCTGGCAGAAAAGACCGCAGGCATGACAGAAGTGCGTCAGACCGTGAAAAAGATTTGGATTTCATGCCACGCACCAAGTCTTATGCCAAGCCAGAAGCACCTAGCATCATCCAAATTCCACCAACCATCACCTTAAAAGAGTTGGCAGAGTTGATGCTAAAACAAGGTGCTGAAGTTGTTAAAATGCTATTCAAAAAAGGCGAAATGATTGCAATAAACGACACAATTACCTTTGAAAAAGCCGAAGAAATCGCTATGAACTACGACATTTTGGTGGAAGAAAAGATTGAAATTGATATACTTGAAGAAGTTTTTGCCGAGGAAGAAGAAGGTGAAGGCGTTCTTGTGGAACGTCCGCCTGTTGTGGTTGTTATGGGTCACGTTGACCATGGTAAAACCAGCCTTTTGGATGCCATACGCAAAACTGACGTGGTTGTTGGTGAAGCGGGGGGTATTACCCAGCATATCGGTGCTTACACCGTTTCTATTGACGACCGCCAAATTACATTCCTTGACACACCTGGTCACGAAGCCTTTACAGCCATGCGTATGCGTGGTGCGCAGGTGACGGATATTGCAATTCTTGTGGTTGCGGCAGATGATGGCGTAATGCCACAAACCATCGAAGCAATCAGCCATGCTAGGGCTGCTGGTGTTGAAATTATTGTTGCCATAAACAAAATTGACAAGCCAGCCGCCAACAAAGACCGTGTAATGCAGGAGCTGACAGAATATGAGCTTATTGCAGAGGATTACGGCGGGGAAACCATTATGGTGCCTGTGTCTGCCCACACAAAAGAGGGTCTTGACACCCTTCTTGAAATGATTATGCTTACAACAGACATGAAGGAATACAAGGCAAACCCCAACAAAAACGCCCGTGGTACGGTTATCGAAGCCCAGCTTGA
>Ga0123352_10012205_pt1 | contig 13574 bp, 4 predicted proteins | sample TergutLab28metaG_FD_89700 | JGI IMG/M metagenome (GOLD analysis project Ga0123352, IMG submission 89700) | Labiotermes labralis P1 segment gut microbial communities from Petit-Saut dam, French Guiana - Lab288 P1 | ecosystem: Host-associated > Arthropoda: Insects > Digestive system > Gut ...
GATGCGACTTATTCAGTTTATTACATTTCTGTAGGCAGCTCTACATGTTTCGGGTGTTGACACCCATCATCAGGAGCTCGTACAGCTGTAATTACAGCTTCTGGTATTGATTAACCGGATTTAGTACCATCCGCTCTCGTTGTTGAGTTGGAACTGATTCAACAATTAACTTTGTTTGGAAGGATTTCTGGGTAAGACAAGAATATTTTGTTCGCGCCGAGAATCGAATCGCGTTTCGTCGGTCAAGACAGGAGGTTGAATATTGTTATATAATTGAAGCGGAAGAACAGAATGTGCTGTTTACAGAGTCAGCGGAATTCAGGGCGGTGGGAAAAGCCGCGCGCTGTACAATAGATTTGTTCTCATTATGACACAAGGGAGGGCATGCGGAGGGACAAACCTCGCCTCGCCCTGCGTTACGCCGTTCTTACTCTCATTACTTCTGAGAACTTCGCCGCTGCGACTTTGGATCAGCGACGGACTGGTTGAATGCTTCGGTTTCCGGTGAAATGTCCTTTTAAATTTATCCACATATTTAAAGCGTCCTCATTAACATATTTTGGAGCACCTTTGTGAAATCAGTTTCTCCAGTTCTATTCCAAATGTAGAACTTCCTAAAGAATTCAACTTCTGCAGTTCAGTTGCTAAGTTAAAACGTCCTTAAGAATTCAACTTCTGCAGTTCAGTTGCATACACAAAGCGTCCTTAAGAATTCAACTTCTACACTTCATTTATCTCAGTAATTAACCAACATGATGCACAAAATTTTTGTTTTACAATAAGTTTATTTCATGCCTCTACATGTTTCGAGCATATGTGCTCATTATCAGGAGGTCAAAATTGCATTACACAGCCTCTGGTATCATCACACCGAAACAAGTGAGTGGTCTAAAATTACTAAAATATAATTTTATAAATATGAGCACATAGTAGTAACATTTATGTGTGAATTTTTCGGGTGTGATTACTGTGTATTACTTACTATAAACATGCTATGTCATGTAGAGGTTATGTTTATCCAGCTATTAAACATATTAGAAAGGTACTATGTCTATTTACATTTATGTTTGCTTAGTCTATTTAGTCATAAAATCATATAAATTGCTGATTAGTTGTTGTATCTATAAGGTTATGTTTGTTCGGTTGTTAGAATTGTTAAAAATACGATGTCTATTTATATTACCTATCTAAAAAATGTTGTGTTTATCTAGTTATTAAGATTTGCGGTGTCTATTTACTTTACATTAATTGCTGAAACTACAGAATATGCAACTTGACTGTTGTTAAAATGTGCTTACTCTATAAGTGGCCGTCTGGTGCACAGGTTGAGAGAGGACTGGTTGGAATGCATGGGATTGTGGGTTAGGCGTCAGGTGAGTTATGACGTGTGGTATTTGAATGAAGGAGGTCAAACATAGGATTATGCTCGTTCGTATGTTGTTCGGGGATGAGTTCATTAATATAGTGGAACGACTGGATGTACATTTGTTCATATGGAAGCAAAAGGTTCGGTGTATTGATCTGCTTGAGAAGAGTCATAGTGTCGTCAATGTTACCATATTCATGTCTGCAGTTAAGTATATGTAGTGCATATGCCGAGCGAGGGTCATTTTTTTAATGTACTGTGTGTGTTCCCGGAATCTTGATTTTATGTTTCGACTTGTCTGTCCGACATATGCTTTGTGGCAGGTCTTGCGCGTAATTTTGTATATTCCACTTTTTTCCTGTTCTTGTAACCGGGTTGGTGCTATGGGTTTTATGAGATGGTGCAATGTTGTTGTAGTATTGAATGCTACGCCTATATTCGTATTTTTGAACAAATTGCATTACATATAGAGCCATGAAATAAACTTATTGTAAAACAAAAATTTTGTGCATCAACTTGGTTAATTACTGAGATAAATATACTGAGATGCACGGTTGGCAAAACGTCAAAATTTCTACAGTTCAGTTGCATAGACAAAGCGTCCTTAAGAATTCAACTTCTTCAGTGCAGTTGCGTACATTGAGCGTCCCTGAAAATTTAACTTCTTCAGTGCAGTTGCGTACATTGAGCGTCCCTGAGAATTCAACTTCTGCAGTTTAGTTGCATACAAATGCGTCTTTAATAATTCAAATTCTGCATTTCAGTTGTGTACCTAGAGCGCCCATAAGAATTCAACTTCTGCAGTTTTGTTGCATACACAAAACGTCTTTAATAATTCAACTTCTGCGGTGCAGCTGTGTACATAGAGCGTCCTTAAGAATTCAACTTCTGCAGTGCAGTAGCTTATATTGAGTGTCCTTAAGAATTCAACTTCTACAGTACAGTTGCATACACAAAACGTCCTTAAGAATTCAACTTCTGCAGTGCAGTTGCGTATATTGTGCGTCCTTAAGAATTCAAATTCTACAGTCCAGTTGCATACACAAAGCGTCCTTAAGAATTTAACTTCTGCAGTACAGTTGCGTACATTGAGCGTCCTTAAGAATTCAACTTCTACAGTTCAGTTGCATACACAAAACGTCCTTAAGAATTCAACTTCTGCAGTGCAGTTGCTTACATAGAGCGTCATTGAGAATTCAAATTCTGTAGTTCAGTTGCACTTTTAGATTGTCCTTTACGTCTCGTCTTTTCTGACACCTGATCTAATCTATGTACAAATGTTGTGGAGCATATTTCTTCTGTCTTTCCCCACACCTCTTATCACATGAACACCTCCGCTGTTCAGGCAATTCTTTCCGTATTAACAGTCAAAGAGCTAGTCAAATAAAATTCTCCAGTTCTGCGGAAACCAACGGTTCATTACCGTGGTCAAAACAGCCCGCCATTAAACAATAATTAGAGATATTTGTGGCTTAGGACCAGCTCTGCCAACGTGGTAGGATTCTGTACTCAAATGATGACACTTCTGATTTCCCACATCATGTAGTATTGACCGAAGTTTCGGAGAAACGTGCACGCCTCACTGCGCCAGTAAAGGCAAAACGTTAAGTTTTCCCTGTCCACACTCTGAAGGCATACAAGGGGATTAAATGTGCAGGTGTCCTGTCATTCTTAACTTTGGCGCTAAACGGTGGCGAATTATCAGATTCATGCTTCGTCCGCTTTGCCCCGGCACCCATTGCTTATCGGCAGGGTGCCTAATATGCTTCAAAGATACCATACTGCTTCCTACACCTGAAGAATATTTCTGAAAAGTTTTTCTTAAAAAATTCCGGATCAACATATTGTCCAAAAATGTGAGCCAGTTTAATCCAGTTCAAATAATTTAAATCAACCCACAATGTTACGTGACGGATACGGCACGTGAAAGTGCAATTGTAATACGACTTTTGGGTTTATCGTAAGGCTGCTGAATAAGAATTTACGTGACGCCGTCTCGACTTGTAAATAGTTACGGACCTTTGGAAAGGTCGTAGTGCATCTGAACTGCCTGACTTTTAACGTGAAGGCACCAAGCTTCTTTCAATCGTCGGTAAATACTGACCCATCGACACCACGTCAAATCCCAAAACGTATATAATATTCTCCGTCTTTCTGTCGCTTCAGAGCCGGCCGCGTTTGCTGAGTTGGTATATTGACAGGAACACGGGTTGGACGACAGACAAATCGTGGTTCGACTCCATGACGCGCAAGAAACTTCCCTGTGCCTCGAAACGAACAAATATACTTTGTGGTTCTTCCAGCGCCCTGTTCTATTAGCGTCGTGGGCTCTTAATCAGGAGATAAAGTGGCCTAAGTACGAGTCTGGACTTACCTGCATCTAGTGATAATGGTAAAAAACAGCGGAGCCGTGCCTCCACTTCTCTATACCTTCGTGATGTGGAACTTAATGAAACACAATTAAGTCTTTACCTTGTATCGTCTGACTGTCCGTCTGAAGCCCAAATAAATAAACATAAAAAATATGTATGTATGTATACATACATACATACACACACATACATACATATATACATACATACATGCGTGCCTACATATATACATACACACACACACACTTATATATATATATATATATACACATACATACATATATATATATATATATATACATATATATATACATACATAACGGGTGACACAAAAGTCACTTGATACTTAGAGGCACACGTTCAGCACCGACTGTCAAGTGATCTTTGAGCCATATTAACACATATTAACACATATTAACAACAGTCATACAGTCGGATACAACATGTTAGGACAAACACAGCGTCATATCGCCTGCCGTCTACAGTTTATTTTTTGCTACACGCAACTTGCTAAGAAGTCATCATGACAGACGTTAATTTGTTTACAAGACAACTGCTGATGATCTGAGGGTTTGACAGCAGTTTGATGATGATGATAATGATGATGTTGATGAAGTTGTTGCCTTTGATGGAGATGTCACTTGAATGGGGAATGTTGCTAATGTTTTGGAGGAAACTCTTGCTTCCATCTTCAGGGAAGAAGATATTGTTTGGTAGACTTTGCCGAACACTGTGCACATCCACATGACTTCATCACCGAAGTGCAGTATTGACGTGGTTGATCAGAGTATTGGGCCTTCTGTATAACTTGCTGGTTCGTCTAAATGCGTCCACGCGACGTCAGGGACCTTAGCACATTTTCTCAATCACAGTGTTCCAAACTCGCTCAAAATATTATCCACTTTTTCGTATTTGAAACTGCCCCCTCCCCCATCATATTTGTAAGCCCGTGCACCACTGAACTACGCATGCGTGAATAGAGATGTTACCATAAACATCCGAATTTGCCCTCCACACCTTTCCTTTTTTTTTTCCAAAGAAAAAAAGAGGCATTGATGTATTTATGGACCATTGAAAATCATTGGCGGTATTGTGCGACAAGTTTCCACAATCATTTATCTTGTCTTCGCTTTGCGGCGTGCTTTTGGAGCTTCTGAAAGCTTCGCCGCGGCAACATATGTCCTTAGCTTGTCCTCAGGTAGCTCCCCGGTCATTATGCAGGTTTACTGGCAGACTGTATGTGTGTGTGTGTGTGTGTGTGTGTGTGTGTGAGTGTGTGTGTGTGTGAGTGTGTGAGTGTGCGTGTGTGCGTGTGACCACATCGGCTCTCCTTTCGTTCTGTTCTCTTCAATTGAGCAGCAAATACCATACAAACGGACTGACAGACTTTTATTTGGGGACCTGAAATCTACTCTTATTTCAGAATACGCACAGTTTCCAACCGCTTTCTTTGCTGTGTTGTGCCGGTTGTTGGAGGGTTGATGTTCATTTGTTGTTGTTGATGTTGTTGTTGTTGTTGCTGTTGTAGATACACATTACTGGGGGTGGGCACAGTGTCTGGGTTACTGGCTGTACGATGGAAGGGCCCGGGTTCGATTGTCGTTAGAGGAAAGATACTCTCCCCCAAACTCAAGATCGGCTCTTGTTCCACCCGGCCTCCTGTCAAATGTGTACAAGCAAAATTTCTTCTCTCCATACCCTGAAGGCGTATAGGGGAGTGAAGTTCTAGCTCCTCTTGCTCTAGCTGAGTATTGAGTTTAAAGCAGCCGAGGCGTAAACCCGGTTCTTTACTTCTGTGTGAGGCTGAGAATTGCCAAATCTATTCTTCCATCCGGTCCGAAGATCAATACCGAGAGATTGAAGGCATATTCCATTACGTAGCATACTAAGTATGAAGATCAGTTGTAGGACTGAACATATTAGGTCTGATGCAAGCCTGAAAGTTTACTGTGGAGCGTTTGACACTGGCCTTTATCACTATAATTTAATTTGAGATTGGTTTTGTGCAGAAGGCGGGGTGGTGTAGTTGGTATAGTGACCTGACTTACTTACTTTCCTACTTATTTATTTTCTTGATTCCTTATTTACTTAAATTCTTACTTATTTACTTACTTTCTTACTTATTTACTTACTTATTAACTTAATTATTGATTTATTTATTTACTTCCTTGCTTACCAACCAACCAACCAACCAACCAGCTAACTAACTAATTAAGTAACTAACTTACTTACTTATTTACATACTCCATGGAGCAGATCCCTTCTTGAGAAGCTAACAGTTCCTCAACTAGTCAAGAAATTCCCCACATTTTATGGAACTCAAAGGTTCATTACCGCATTCACAAGTGCTCGCCACCTGTCCCTACTCTCAGCCAGCTCCATCCAGTCCATGTCCCCACATCCCACTTCCTGAAAATCCATATGGTGACCAGACTACAGGCTGGAAGTCCCAGGATTCGAAGCCCGGTCGTGCCAAGAAATTCTCCACAACATCCCAGATCGAACATGCAAATCCCCAGTTCTATGGGTGCCATGGTTCTTTTTAGATTAAAGCGACAGTAGCCGGAAGCAGACCCTAACATCCATCGAGCACCGGAGTTTAGAATGAGTGGAGCCATAATTTTGTTTACCTTGCATGTCGTTGTGACTGGAACATGGAGATATATATTTTTTTTTGGGGGGGGAGGACTTCTCTCGGTAACATTTTTTCCTAGATGTTACATGTTTCGCTAAACTGTTCCGTTTCCATCGTCATGTAGAGAGGATATATCGAGATTCCTGCATTCTGGGCTCGCTACAGAGTGGGTGGAAACGCCTCTAAACTTGGGCCAAAGAGAACGAAGATTATTATAATAAACTACAAACCTGAAACGGGAAGCGAATACGTACTACGAAACGTAATGGATTTCATGCAACAGCAGAGACAGCGAAGAAAGTCCGGAGGAAATTTCTTAGAATTTTACTGTACTGTACCATCAAAAACAACAGCTTTCTGCTCTTGAAAGAATCGAGATCGGTCCTGGGGCCCACACATATTCTTGTCGAATAGACACAGCAGGGTCTTTCCTCGGGTTAAAGTGGCCGGATCATAAGGCTGACAAGTCGAGAAAACAAATTCACTTCCCAAAACATAGTGGTGTATTCAAAATACTGTACGATGGACGAAGTTCAGAAATCAACTAAATCCTAAATGAGAAGGGTTTTCGAAGTCAAGAATAAGTGGAGCTGTACCTCGATTCTCCCATACGCCTCTACACCATGCACAGGGACATAGCTTCTCCTGTATCGCCAAGTACATTTTCTCTCCTTCAGTACCCTAACGAAAGCTGTATGTTTCTAAGAAATGTTGGTACCCCTGCACCAAACTCCAGCCCATGATATTACAGCTCACAAGAAAGTAATCATGAAATTAAAATTAGTTTAGGCATACATTTTAATTTGTATGAAGGCTGTAATGTGAGGACGGACATATCCTGCCAGTTTCTTTTATACGCCAAGTGTAAAGAACGTATAAATCTCATTAAGTGCTGATTACACAGATGTCATTACCGGAAATAGCCAACATGTCGATTGTCTACGTCGGCTGCAAATTGCAGGTTGTTCCTTCTGGAGATGACTAGTGGATATTTTAATAGGTCTAATGTGTTGGTATGACTGGCGGGTCTCATAATAACAGCGTAGTGTTGGCATGACTGACATTGGTAAAGGCAACCCGGTGCTCATTCCACAGGCATTCAAATGACCAGAATTTGCCGCCCCCTATTTTGTTACGTGAGATCCTTACTTGAGCAGAGCTGCGACTGGAATTGGAAACATCGTGTTGTTGTTTGTTCCGTGGGCTTGATTGAACATTTGTCGGAAGGTTTCCAAAAATAGGCACTGACAATAAAAAATACATCAGGTGCAAAACAAGACATTTCTTTTGATTCTATTTTGTATCATTTTATATATGGTTTTGTGTTCCTTATGCTCTTGTTTAATTTGTAAATTATGTATTCTTTTGGGAGCCGGGATAACGTAGTCGGTATAGCGACTCGCTACGGGCTGGACGGTCCGGGCAACGAATTCCAGTGGGGACGAGATTTTCTGTACTTGTCCAGACCGGCCCTGAGGCCCACCCAGCCTCCTATACAATTGGTACCGAGTCTTTCCTGGGGGTAAAGCGGCCGGGGTGTGGTGTTGACCACGACCCCCATCTAGAGCCGAGGTCAAAGAAAGAGTAGAGTTATACCTCTATTCCCCTTCTGGACCTTCGTGGCCTGTTCTAGGATGAAACTTACCGTTACACTTCCCTATTCTAATTGTTATGTATGTTCCGTTCTGGTATTCTTCTTCATTATTTCGTTCTGTGTATTGTTTTTAGTACATGTGTACTGTCGAGATGCAGCACCTTCCATTGTCCTGTCGCAAAATCCTGTCACTATGCTTGGTGAGCTTCATTTGCAAGCACCTTGTAAGTTTCTTGATTATTAAAACTGGTGGTACTTTAAATAACCGTTAGACGTTAAAAGGTTAATATACAGTATTGCACAACACAATTGCTCTTCTTTTAGATTACTAGTTTCGGCCCGTTAGCCAGTCCATCATCAGACCTATATAATGTCAAGAACCTTGTTAAAAAATCATACAAAAACTTACACATGTACTGTACGTGCCACAGAGATCTGTTCCTAATTACAGATACGTCATAAAACGTAGGTTTAAATGTAACCATCATTCTGGTATTTCAGCGTAAATTTTCGTTTCTTGAGTTAGCACGGTGAAGGCTGCAGATTTTGATCTTCACATGAGGTTAGGTGGCAGGTGGGGCCGCCTGACAGGCCGGCCGCCTTATTGTGCGACCCTCAGCCTTTTAGCTGCTGTAAACATTTGTGTTAAACCGCTGCATGATGGGATAAACCCCGAGTTCTTTTCAGAGGCAGAGCATTTCTGACAATGCCGGTGTTGTAATTTATAACTGGCAAGCTTGTGTAAAAACAGTGTTATTGTAGTCTGACAACATGAAATGCTTGTTCGCTTGTAAGGGGAAAAGAAAGACGTAAGTGCCGGCTGATAGGTACTGGGGTCTTGTTACCGACTGTACACACAGCTGAGGATGCGACTTTGTGGTACGTGACGTCGTGCGGTTGGGTACATTTGCACGTAGGTTTATTATTTAAAAACTAATGTCTTCTTCTTCTTCTTCTTCAGGCGAGATCTTATTTCTTGTACTGAAGATGGAGGTAGCACGATCGGTCGAAACTTTGGTACCCCTGCTCCGAACTGCACGACGTCACGTTTCAATACCTTACAGGTGGCAGGCCTGATTTTCAACGTAGCAACCTCCAACCTTGCAGTACTGATCCGTGTAGATATTTCTTTGGTATTTATAGTTTCATTATTAAATATCTCAGACTTTACCTCGAAGTCATAAGATAACTGGTGAATTATTAACGGTATAGGACTGATAACGCGACTACCGACAGGACCGACGTCGCGCTATTCTTTTGCCGACAGCGGAAAGGGACGGATCTGTTCTCCGAATGTCCCAGACAGCCTTTGGGGCACACCCAACCTCCTGTCGAGTGGGTACCGCATTTCCTTCCTAGGGACAAAGCGGCCGGAGCTCGAAGCTGATCACTTACTTCCCTCTATTGTTGTGGATAATAATAAGTGCAGCTCTCCCTCTGCTCCTGCACTAATCCCGTATACCTGCGTATCATACAAATGGACAAAACTATTTTTCTCAATGTATAGAATTTAGAAGGAAACAGCTGTGACGTAATGGCGGTATCGTAACAATCTTAATTTTTCTGAAGAGACTGAAGAAAACAAGAGTCAACGGAGTATATATTGTGCTTTGGCTGCCATTGCGAAGGGGCACAGCCTGCGAAATTCAGAGCTGTCTGCATAAGGTTTTGTAACGTCGTCTTATCTGAGACCTGCCTGCCTACCCACGCAGCTCACTAGCCAACCAACTACTTATCTCAAGACAGCTTCTCGTCCGGAAGACCCTGGGTAGACGTTTTCTGCTAAATTCAATAAATTAAAAAAAATAATTTTGTGCACGCTACGAAGTTAAACAGGGTTAGTACAGGAGCAGAGGGATAGTTTCACCCATTCTTATCGAGGGTAATAAATGGAAGTGATCAGGTTCAGACTCCGGCCGCTTTGACCCCGGGAAGAAACTGCAATACCCGCTCAACAGGAGGTTGAGGGGGCCCCAAATGCGGTCTGAACCATGCGGAGAACATAACCGTCACTTGTTGCTGTGCGGAAAGGAATAACGTGACGTCTATCCTGTAGATAGACGTCTTATCAATCTACACCGTCAATTATTCACCATTTATCCTACTATTTGAAGCTGAAGTCTGATTAAGCAGCACCAAGTTGCCGTTCTGCTAGAGAACTCCCGACTTTCTGTACAAATAACAAATCTACAAGCTTCAAAGTTAAGGGGCTCCGTTTGTCGCCACATACAACGACAACGTTTCTTTTCAAACCGGTCAACAGACGCGTGGTAGTTTTAACCCCACACCATCCACGCCGCGTTCTTCCGCGATCCAACCAGTGCGATGTTCTTAGATTGTCTGTGTCGGTGCTCAGCATCCCAAGCTGAAACCCAAGACTTCTGCTTTATATTGCTTGGGTTTATTTTTCTAAACAACTGTAACGAAATCGGTTATGAAAGAATAACACAAATGAAGGGCAGAATAAAGGAGACCCTTCCTCATGCCCCATTTAACCGCGGACAGTAATCCGAACCCCACATGGAAGGATCGCAGTACTTTTGATTTCGTTCCCTCTTCTTGACGTCACTGCTTGCGGTGGAATAAGAATTTGCTGGCACAATAGAACTAGTGGGCGTGCCATATTTTGGTTCGCCTTGTTGAATCTGTTGGGTTTAAAACTACAAAATTTAATTGGAAAGTCTTTTGTAACTTGATGATACGGAATGGTTGATTGTGTCGTCTGTCTGTCTACCAGATTCTCACCAAAAACATATCTCCGGCGGTGCCACATCTACCTGACAGCCAGTATCTCTCTCCAGCCGTATTTTTATGTTCCTAAAATTTAAACTTAGTTTGAAATGTTGAGCAAATATAAGGGACGAGATAAAAGGTAAAGCAATCCCTGTACAGATCTGGACAGGCCCTGATGGTTCCAAGAGTTTCAGACTCCCAGATTTCAAGACAATCGGCACATGAGGTTGGTAAGGTTGTCAGCCTTACGCACCGACCGCCTTTACACCCAGGAGATATTCGTGGTACTCATTTCTGTTAGCGACTGAGTCAACCTCACGGCCATAGTGTGGCGGGAAGGATCATGTCAATAAAAAATTCCAATAACAACATCGGGAATTGAACCCGCAACCTTCCGGCTTGTAGCGCAGTGTCTCAACCAACTGCGCCATCGTGTGTCCCAAGGAACGAGAGAGGTAAAGTGAATAAACCGCTCAGCTGGTCCAGAAAATCTAAGCATTTTATGTAAACCGTAGGTTCATCACCGTATTTACAACAGCTCGCCACTCACCTCTATCCTAAGCCAGATCAATCCAGTTGACATCCTCCCATTCTATTCTTTGAATATCAATGTTAATATTCTTCCTACCATCTACACTTAGGCTTTCCAAGCTTTCTCCTTCTTGGGTTTATTCACCAACACTCTATATGCACATCGTTTCTCATCAATTCGTGCCACACGGTCCGCCCATTTCTTTCTTCTTGATTTTATGACTCGAATAATATATCGTGACGAGTATAATTTCGTACGTGCTATATACATGTACAGCATAACACACAGATGCTGTAGGCAGTAGCTGTATCTATAATGGTCGTGAAATGCTGGTCTTGCTGTGCCTTGTTGTAGCAACAATTGATTCGTGGGTTACGTAATGCCACTATATAATAGACTGCTGGCCTGTTGAATATGTAATTCTTATTTAACGATCGTGATCGACTTCGAAAGCGAAACAACTGACGTAACTCGCCAGATCCCATTTCTAATCACGTCAGCAGCGCGAAGCACTCAACACCTGTTCTGTAGGTGCGGTCCACGTAGCGCTGCCAGTTCGCCGTGCTGGTGCGGCAATTTGTCAGACATCTGTGTTCGCCGGCCTGGCGACATGATGAGCAAGGCGGAGAAGACACAGACAGATTGATCAGTCTTGGTCTTGTGCAGAAGAGAAATATTCTATACCGAGGCGAGTCTGCGACATATAGCTGAGCGGTACCAGCCACTATTTTTGAACCAAAACTGATGCTGGCATAGAGAGGTACAGCTGACAGCAGCATTCAGACTTAAGCCGTTCGTCCGTTCACACACATACACACACATACACACACATACACACACACACACAAACACACACACACACACATACACACACACACATACACACACACATACACACACACACACACACTTTGAACCTAGCTTGTTACAAAACTGCTCTTCTTCCCTACTTGGGAGATCATTTCGTTCTTTCATACCCGTCCTTTGTTAGAGTCCCTCCTCACAAATGTGTCACGGTTAACAGCTAGTTGTACAGGTGAACTTAGAGTGGTTTCAAATCACGACAAGAAGGAGTATAGGGGGGAGTAGAAGTACAGCTCCGCTTATTATTAACCTGAACTCTAACAGGAACTGAATGTTCGGCATCACGCCCCGACCGTTTTACCCTGAGGAAAAAAACCCGGTACCCCCTGAATAGGTGGTTGGGTGCACCCGAGAGTCGGGCTCAACCTTTCGGAGAAGAGAGAAATATCTTTCCTGTGCCGGAATTCGAACCCCGAACCCTCCACTATGCTAAAGTAATTATACCGGATCCACAAGTAACTTTTATGTTACAAAACGTAATTTGGGAGTTGCTAGAAAATTGTTGACCTGTCAGAAACGTAGCCATAATGCGTTGCACTGACGTCACTTTTTCTAATGTTATATTATGTTTGTTTATTTATAATATTTATTTTAAAACTCTGCCTGGAGCGCTAATAATACTTCATTAAATGCTAGGGTGGTTGATCAAAGATGATTAAAAAAATGAAGGAAGCGGTCTAGCTTATTTTGAATTGTCACGCCCATATTTGCTTCGGTGTCTGAGTAAAATCACGAAAACATGTCAGAAAAGTCGGTGCTTCGGCCTAGAATCAAACCGAGCACGTCCCCAATAGAATTCAGAACCGTTACCTACTCATGCATCAGGCCGGGTGTATATTAAATCGGAAAGGTAGAAATAGTTGATCAAAAATTTTCTACAGACTTGACTACCGCCACGAAATATGTGAAGGCTCCTTCTTTACACTCCCCTCGTGATCAATCACCCTACCTAACCTGTACACCCGATACAGAGTCTTACAATAAGCGTATAAACAAACTGCAGTGTGTCGATGGTGATGGGTGGGGTGGGGGACCTGAAGGTGGTGCGATAGGGCCCCTGGGACAAGTCCGTCTGTGACCTGACATGCAGACTGTTGTGTGTGCAGAGATTGATGGGTCAAGGCTTGCTGCGTTGGTCGCCTGGACCTGCGAGCCAGGGTGGTCCGGTGCAAACGTCCGGGAAACTGACAGCCGTCAGTATTTATGTTGGTAATAAGTTCATTTTGCAAAAGGCCGAAATTCTTGTAGTTGCTACTCTGGCTCAAAAATAATGTGCTACGCCGTGACGTACAAAAGACGTTTCCCGTCGTTTCGGTGAAACATGCTGCTCCCACCCTTTTTCAGATGAATTTCGGAATAAATTTTGCCCACTAAACTCTACAAAAAACATGTCTGACGTCAGTTGCTGGATATACATTATGTGGCCCTGAAACAAATGAGGAAATATGGGAACTAAAACAAATGAGGAAATATGGGAA
>Ga0123352_10012206_pt1 | contig 13574 bp, 5 predicted proteins | sample TergutLab28metaG_FD_89700 | JGI IMG/M metagenome (GOLD analysis project Ga0123352, IMG submission 89700) | Labiotermes labralis P1 segment gut microbial communities from Petit-Saut dam, French Guiana - Lab288 P1 | ecosystem: Host-associated > Arthropoda: Insects > Digestive system > Gut ...
GAAGTGTAGTTGGGTGAAGTTTAAATGGGAAAACGTGAAGTGTCGCAAGTGTAGTGAAGTGGAGTGAAGTGTAGTTGGGTGAAGTTTAAATGGGAAAACGTGAAGTGTCGCAAATGTAGTGAAGTGTAGTTGGGTGAAGTGGAGTGAAGGTCTTAGTAACAGCGTGTCTACCATTATTAAAATGTACATAGATCATATGCAGTTTGCTGTATATGTGGCTGTTTGGTTTATCAAATTCCTTTGGTTCTTTTGGTTATTTTTTTGTATCATTTTATCTACGGCTGTATGTTTTGTATGCTTCTGTTTAATTTTGTGAGTTACGTATTCTTACTTTTATGTTTATATGTTCTTATTGTTATATATGCTCCGTACTGTGTATTCTGTTTCATTGTGTTGTGCACATTGTTTGCGTTAATGTGTGCTGCACTGCTGCCAACGGGTGTCAACCCAATTGCAGTTAACAAAACACATCATATCCTAAACTCATAATTGTACGAAGGGTTTTTACGAGTTACGTTAATTTACGTAAAGACAAGACATTGACGATAAAGACCAGGATGGCCAGTCGATGGATGAAAAGTGTGGGAAATGTACAAATGGTCTGATTCCAGGACGTTTCTAATGATGGTGCGTTTAAGGGTTTGTTTATGTAACAACAGTACACACTATCAACAGCATGGAATATACATTTGAGATGAAACTCGCCCCATTTATCTTTTATAATGCGAGTATAGGTATAAAACGTAGCGTTGGTTTATGTCTGTCTATGCTTTTTACCGCGGATAAAATACATAAAATCCGCAGTCAATGCCAGTGTCACTCCATACTCTTGCCTGTAGGTACCGCATCTTTGGCTGTTAAACGCCGTACAAGTAATGAGATCGGGTTTCCGGATTAAATATGAATCATACACTTGTTTGTTTTAAATTACACTACTCAGGGTTAAATTGTTGTAGGAGATTTTACGCTCTGAGGGCCGTGACTAACACAATTACTGTCTTCCGGGATGAGAGGTCGTGTACATTCTTACATATGCACACACTTTTCATGAAAAGAACTCACTCTGTCTTCTTAATGTCCAGGAACATGTGATTTCTCCAAAACGTTATTTCTTACCTATCGAATCACACACTGTCACATTTCATGAGATAGAAAAACTTAATCTTCTTTAATTTCCTTTTGCGTTTCTTATCCGGAATTTATAATTTCGACATGCAATGCAAATATATTTGAGAGGACCGGCTACTTATCGATGTTATTGATGCTATGAATTGCAAATTAACTCTTTCGAAAGCACAGAACGTGCCTGCCCGTGAATGTTTACAAGACACGCTTCCGCTAATTGTGTACGGGAAGTACCTATCATTAGGACCTTTATAAGGAACTTACTGCAGATGGAAGAAAGGGACTCGAGTGAAAAACAACTACAACGTTATAAACTGAGAATTTCTCAAAACAAAAAAACCATGCAGAAATATAAATACCAGAGGATGAACACTGTTGTTGTTCAGACGTGTAGAGGTAAATATTTCTGCCATCCGCAGTAACATTAAATAAATATTCATTCTGCGAAAAGAGTTAATTACATTGTATTATTTCTCTCGGGTGGTTCTCCGGCGTCTGAATTCTATTTGCCGACGTTTCGGAACACTGTTCCATTTTCACAGGTTGTGTAAGCAGGAAGAATAACCGGGACGGGCCTGTTAGGGAATTTATACAGATAAAGGTTTGGCTCAAAGATAGCCTGAGCCTAACAGGAGGAGAGAGGACGGGGAGGGGCGTGTCCGAGAAGAGGAACAGGCTGTTGAGGGCAACGACCCCCCAAGTGGAGGTCTGTAGTGGGAGAAACGGCTCTATTTTGTTTCAGGAGTTTGTCTCCTATCTTTAAGAAAGTGCAGAAGGGGTTTGCAGGATTTGCTTAAGGTCAGTCAATTATAGGTTTTGTGTGACTCCACATCAAGAGTCATTATGGCCTTAAAGAGTGTATGATAATTGGATTTGTAAATTATCCACAACGCTTGCTCTGTGAGACAGGAACCGAACTTCTGAACATTATCTTTCTCATCAGCTTCAACATCTATATAGCAATATTTGGAATTAACCCCCACACCCACATGGTTTTGCTTTGTAGAAAATTTCAATTTCTTCGATTCACAGAAGCAGAATTCATTGTGTCTGACCTGCTTTACTTCAACAACTTCCTTTGATTTATTTTGCAATTACTGTACTTCATCAATATAAATCCGTCTTCCACGTAAAGTCAATCTGTTCAGAGAAAGATGCTCAAAAGAATAAGTTGAGAAGGACTGATTTAAAATAACCTAAGAGATGAAGAAAATATAATGTCTTGTTATCTCTCCCTGAAACATCAATATTTTTCAATTCAGCGTGTAGTTAGTTTGGAATAGCTGAGAAATCCATGGCTTTGCATTCTGTAATGGTACACCCTCGAGAGGACAACCTGAAAAAAGAGGTAAAAGAGAAAGAAACGTTGTGAAGTTTACGGAGATCCCCGAGATGCGATGAAATAAGATCACGTGCGATCGGAATTGGAAAATGCCATTTCCCGAAGTGAAAGAAGCTCTGCTACCTCCGAGAATACCAGTTTAAAAGCTTTCTGTAGTAAGAAACAAAATTCGTTGTGCTGAATAAGATATCGCGACATAGAAGTGATTTTGTGTGTAGTCATATGCTCTTCTGCTACGAAAGAGTTGACATTTACGGAAGGACGATGCAAGAGTGTGAATCAAACTTCTTCTCAGTACCGGATAGCAAAAGTGTGCAATCAGGCCAATGAAGGGAAAGAGGAGGCACAGAAGGAGAGTAAGAAAGATGAGGCGGAAAAGACGAAGAATAAATAAAAATAAACTATAAACAACTTAATAATACTCTCATGTCGCCTATAATTTGGTTCAGAACGCAAATCGTTTCCAAGTACCAGGGGGAATCTTGTGACGTCATTAGCCACTTCACTAGTAAACATATTTACGCCTTCTTATGGAAACAGGCGGTTTCTTGACGTAATTACCAGAGTATGTCGCTGAATCCTTTCAGGAACCAAATCAATCCGGTTCACACCATTAAGTCATATTTAAGATCAATATTAATACTATAATTAAATCTGCACTTACTGTCTCCCACAATATGTCATCAGTTCAGATTTCTCAACTGAAACTACGCACACATTTGTTTGCTCACATCCCTAGTCCCTTTCGTCCACGCCGCTTGATAACCATTATAACATTCGATGGAAAACTGACGGCATTTCCTCTCTGAAGAATTTATTTTAGACTGCGCAATTATATATATTCTATTGTCATAAGTATTTATTGTGAATTTTATAAACAGCGCAATAAATGTAAACTGCAATTAACAATAATAATAATAATATAGGATTACACAAACAGATAAATACTTAATCTTTATCTCCGTATTGAGCAACCCCCAAACTTTTTCGTCCTAGAAACATCACTATAGAAATGTCTCTCAACCACACTCATTGGAAGATTTCAGTAAGGTTTAAAGTTCAGTAAAACATAAAATCATGGTTTTCGTAAGAGAAACCACAATAATGTGAAGAATCGATAACGTATTAAATACCATATTTTAAAGGTGTTACCAAATTTAACTCTACAACCTGACAGAAAAGGGGGTTATGTTATGTTATGTTATGTTATACGTAAAGTAACGTTACGTTACGTTATGTTATGTTATGTTCTTATACATTTCCAATAATTACGTAGTATTTGTTTTTTAATTTATTATTTTATTGCCTGCAAAATCATTCCTATTATCGTTTCATAGTTTGGTTAGTTCTTTTAATTGTTATTTCCTAGCAAGTTACCGGACTTCTGCACTATTGTTTCTGACCTTTACGTAACTGTATTTCGTGTGGAGTTTTAACATACGTCGAACTTTGCGGTAACTTGTTTCTGTCTTTAGGTGCCGTTCAGTACTTTCGTAGAAATTAAAAGTTTATTCAAACTGCCATTACTCAACGCAACTTTGTCAGTTTCTGTTCTTCCTTTGGTGTGACGGACCACGTTGTACAGCCACACCAATCAACAGATAAATCTGCTGCAGAAAGTATGTACGGAATCACAATATTTGTACCCCTCATCACTTCTCATACAATGGTCAGCAGAACACAGGGAAAGATACCTGTCGCTATGTTATAATTCAGTGATCATAACAGTGACCTTAATCATGCTACAAGGAATAAGGTATCCCACAACTCGTATTGGAATCTATTCGTGTCTGATTTATTCAACGACAATGCTAGTTACAAATAAAATTGCGATTAGTGAATAATGAATTGAAAATTATGTGGACGGAATTAGCCATGGCGTAATTTAACCCACATCCCTGCTCATTGCTTTGAGGAGATGAGAAAGACCAAGAAAAGTTTCAGTTTTTATAGACGATATGGAGTGTGATATTCGAACCCAAAGCCTACAGAATATACGACATACACGCTACCGCTACAGTCAATTTGTTGTCTTTGTATGTCGATTAAGGCCACTGGTTGTAGCTTGTTACCGCCTGTTGCACGTCAAAAGACTACTAACGAACAAACCGGGCAGTGAAACACATTTTAATCCTTTAGATGTAACGATCCAGATGTCAACGTAGGAAAACTTTCCACGTGCTTTGCATAAAAAGGACACTAAAAATCTATCTGACATCCTGCAATGCCCTCTTCTTTAGAATTTGAGCAATATATTTTATGTATTTCTACGTTTGTTATCTTGAACATAATATCTACGTTATCATTGATATGTAATCACAAAACAAAACACAACAGCCTTTTCAAATCTTGTTCAGTATTGAGAATGTTAAATCACCTCAAATTCACAGATGGGGCAGAAAGAAACTGCCCTAAATTTCCGGTGTAGCGTATTATTGCGAACAGCCCTATAAAGTACGAAAAATTTACCTCCAGAATCACGTATAAATATTAAAGTATGGGCTTACGTTCTTTCAGCACTTTCCAGTCTTAAATCTGCTCTCACATTTATTTCTGTTTCAGCTCCTGTGATGACATCATGTTGCTTGTTACAGGACGCCATTAGTAACGTACCCTAATGGTAGAGAGGATTTTTTACACGATGCATCTTGTCAACGAGAGTTACATAAAGGGCTCAGATTGGCCTTAATTAGCTCATTTTGGATGACAAAGCTATGAGACATTCCTCTTTGCTAGCATTCGTGTCACACTGCAAAACATGACACAGTACCAGGCTGCGACAATTTCCAAACGAGACACAAGACTCTTCATTCACGTGGTTCGTTCAATATTATCAATAAATGCAAATTCCTGCATTGTAACTGATTACACTTTAATCACTTTTAAATTAGCAGGGACGATCCTTAATAAATTCATCAGATTATGAAATTGTTTTATGTCGATCTTCGTGTACTTGCGACTTGAGTTTGAAAATCTCGGAGCGATATGGAACAAATCTGAACCGCCTGACAGGCAAACTTCCACGGATTTAGAGTCACCAAGCTATGCATCGTCTAGAAATTCCTAGTTTAAAGCCTGGTAAAACGAACTAACGTGCCGAGTGGCTAATTAGCAAAGCTTCCTAGATAATACATGTTAAATTCTGAATGTTACAAGTTCCGATCTCTGAATGGACCACTAATTTGGCTATAGGTGTGTACGGAAATTGCTAGTAAATCATTTCCTTAGAAATTCCAGACGCTTTCTACACATGATATCTAAGACAGCCATCTGTTTACCAACAACACTGTATCCCGTAAACTCAAAAATATTTAAAAACTTCTGTGCTAGTTACCTAAATGCTGTTCGTTATGATAAAATAGTTATTTTTCTCTCTCTCTCTCTCTCTCTCCTCAGTGAACGTAAATTCCCCCAGTGCCAAATTAAAGCACAACATTAAGTTTAAAGTACGAATAACACTACTCCACATTCTATATCTCTCGGGATCGAACCTACGTGTAGAGTTATAGATATAACACAAATTTCTGTTTAATGACGCAACAGAAGGAAGTGGCTCAAAACCCATCGAACTGGCCACCTTCAAACATTACGCTCGCCAGTCTTTAGCCATCAAAGCTTATTGGTTAATATATGTACCGACAACGTTAACAAACTAATGTACCTGCTGTTACGCTCACAACAAACACGTGTGTTTCATTGGGCTCTCGCAACAAACAACGGTTATCTACATATCTAGCATTAACATAATATATACAATTATTATTCTATGAGGTAGAAACTAAATACGTATATATTATAATATTTATAAGAACGTGGAAAGTAGTAACAGACCATGTTGGTGATCTTTTCTCAGGCTAGTACCTAATCACATATTGCAAAATATTAATATGTGTGTAAACTCTAAACCTACTTATATAAAATCATTCTCTTCCAAACATGATGGCCAAGGGCTACACACTGCGGCGCCACAGCCCAAATCGGGCTTAGTCCGCCTCATGTTTTAGTTTTGTAGGTCACAAACAATTAGACACACACACACACACACACACCTCCGGTAGGACTCCTCTGAACGAGTTATCAGCTCGTCGCAAAGGCCGCTACCTACACGACACACAACAAACACAAGAGAAGAACATCCATTCACTCAGCGGAATTCGAACCCACGATCCCAGCCATCAAGCTGCTGAAGACCGACGCCTTAGACCGCTTGGCCACCGGAACCAGCGCTGGTATACTCATAACTATCACTTTTTATAATGCGTGGGTCTGCGGCCGCTAGCTTACTGGGATTTCGGGTTCCAATCCCGCCGGGGGGCATAGATGTCTGTCTCTTTTTGGGTGTTGTGTGTTGTCAAGTAGAGATCCCTGAGACAGGCCGATCCCTCGCCTAGAAGAGTCCTCTGTGTGTGTGTGTGCGCGTGTGCGCGCGCGCGTCACTGGGTGTGATGAGGTGTAACAATAACCACCAATTCGCAACACTAATACGTTCAAAGACTTGAAGAGTAAGAAAAAATTGTCATTTATTACCGATTAATAAAAATTACTCTCAGTTATTACCAATTACTGAGGATTATTACCAGCAGGAACCACGCCCTGATTTCTTTAATCGGTTCTGTATACTGAAAGCAACACAATCCTTAACCCTTTAAAGACGAAGCGCAGACTGCTTTATTTAAAGACCCAGTTCGTACCGCGCAGTAAACACTTTTAATCTCGGTTATGAAAACCAATCAGTTTATGCTGTAAGTGGCGCAAGTCGCTGTTTGTTCTTAGATATATACAAAACACTTAAATATTGTGTGGGCAGAGCGTACAGTTGTGGAATGTTAAACTGTTGGTGCATCACGTAACAAGTAGGCTTTAAAAGGTTAACTCACCCACTGGAGTAGTGCTATCTGCCTGCACTATGTTGCATTCCAAAATCAGTTGTTACTCTTGAACAAGTTAAGCACGGCACACCGGGTGTTATACATAGGAGAACAGGCACCCATCACGTGGACAGGTCTTGATTACATTTGGCAAGGCACATGCTATCGTCGTCCTAGAACTATTACCAAACTTCCAAGCTTATTTTATTTCGTATATATGCATGACCTTCACCTTCTGCTATCTGCAACTTTGACATTACAGTGATGTGGGGCGCTGACAAACCACGGAAACCTTTCACATATTTTCGTTGTTACACCATGCATCTTATCGAGTTACTCATTTATTTTACCAACCACTGCACTTATATAAAATTTATAAAATTTACACATTAAAACATTAAAACATTAAAAAGACTCCGAAATGTTTCGGTCCTAGGACCATCATCAAGGAGCCGTATCGTCCTTGCGTGATACGCAGCGAAGCACAGAATGCACATCCGTAGCAAGGCACTCTTCGCAACACAACACAACACAACACGGCAAGCTGCCACAATACCCAACTGGTACAGCGAAATTAATGTGACTTTTTATAGTGTGACTTTAGCAAGGACGATATGGTTCCCTGATGGTGGTCCTAGGATCGAAACATGTCGGAGCGTTTTTAATGTTTTAATGTGTAAATTTTATATATTTGCAGTGGTTGGTATAATAATTGAGTAACTTTCACATATTGTTGGTGCTTTCCAGCTGGACCTCTGCCACATGTATATTCCGGGAACACTTGCATGATTTGGTACTGTCATCCATGTTGTACATATGTCCTGCACCTTGCGGTCCTTCAGATTGCATATAGGTTCAGGTAATTAACTGCTTATCGGGCACTACTTGCAGATCAAAATTTACACACAGATGATTTTTTTACTTTAACCGCATAAGCAATTACAGCGACATTTTTCACCGACTGTGGTTTTGTCTGGCAGCAGTAGCTGTTTAGGGACGGGACAGTGCGTGTGAGAGTTTTCTAACTTTTAACGGAAAATTAATAATAATAATAATATTTATATACTGCAATTCCGTTGTCACCCGGTGGCAGTGGTTATTTTACATGTATACAAAACATGAAATCGTTTACTACTGAATTTAAGTCGGGAGGGCTACATGAGAAGCATGTAGTGGCAACTTGGAATTTTGGGAACCATCTCAGCATTTGATTATAGACACAGGGAAAACAAGAAAAACTTGTGTCGAGGTGGCCGGTCGCAGGACCTTCCAATTACTGACTTCTAGCCAGCAGTCCGGCATCTAAAGTAAAAAAACAGCAATACACACATACTGAAGCAAATACACAGAAGATAACAACACACACACAAGACAACTACAACAATACACACGGCCAACCAACAACAATTACACACAAGACAACTTAAAACTAGCAACAATACACACGATACAAGTTATGGAACGTAATTTACAAACACATGTAATTATTGATTGATATAATTTTAAAAAAGCTTTAACCTTTATATGTGCTTTTATTTGGTGTTAAAATTTGTATTTCGGATATAGGATAGATTTGTTTAAAATTAGTAATTTAGGTAAGGGTATAAAGGAAATTGTAACATCAGCTTAGAGGGGGACAATGTATAGTGGGGTAGCATGCTGCCGTTTGTCAGTGTCAAAATTAATGGTCTAGGGAACTTTTCTGGAACCGACGAAATTTTATACTCTGACAGCTTATGGACGCCTTAAATCTTGCGGGGGCGAATGGCATGCCAGTCACATTTGCATATTAAGTGAAACCAGTGGGACGAGTATAGGGGTTCACACGAGTTACGGCAAGGAAAACAGCGTTAAAGCATTAATAGCCAATGACGAGAATGTATTCAAAATTTTAACTCTTGGCCCTGTGAGGAAGTAGGGAAATTGAACAGTCAGTAATAGTAAGAACATTTAAGGGTTGACGAATTTTGAAAAGTGCAAGTTTGTAAACCTAAAGTCAAACAGCAGTACGCTTTGTGGCTAGGCGGTGACAAGTAATATTTATTTCACACCAGTTTCATAAAACTTTCACAATAACTAAAAGCTGTGATTAGAGCGCTCAGTGAAGGTAAGTGCGGCCGACAGGAAGAAAATGTATCGCGTTGTTTGCAATAATTACAGAATAATCGAGAACTAACTGCGAAGAGATCCCAATACAGACAAGACGTTTACAAATGTTCAATGCCACATCCAGACATACACACAAATATCTGTGAGCAAGATTTGTTTAAACAGTAGGGGTAAAGTTCAACTTAGAACAGACCACGAAGACTCAGAGATGGAGTACAGATGTAGCTGTACTCTTTCTTTAACCTCGGCACTAGGTGGGGGTGGGTGGTCGACACCACGACTCGGCCGTTTTACCCCCGGAAAAGACCCGGTACCCATTGTATAGGAGGCTGGGTGGGCCCTAGGGCAGGTCTGGACGGGTGCGGAAAATCTCGCCCTCACCAGGATTCGATCCGCGGACCGTCCAGTCCGTAACGAGTCGGTATACCGACTGAGCTATCACGGTCCACGGAAAATTTACTGTGAACAATTACTTATGCAATTCTACCTCCGTTACCTAAAAACACTTCAGATTCCCTAAGATTAAGTCATGCCTACTGACTGAGGATCTAAGGGGCGTTATAGTACAGTTCATACAGATGTTGCCACTAGTAGCAGTAGTAGTAGTAGTAGTAGTAGTGGTAGTGGTAGTAGTAATGGTAGTGGTAGTAGTGGTAGTGATAGTGGTAGTAGTAGTAGTAGTAGTAGTGTTAGCAGTAGTCGTAGTAGTAGTAGTGGTAGTAGTAGTAGTGGTAGTGGCAGTAGTGGTAGTGGTAGTGGTGGTAGTAGTAGTAGTGGTAGTAGTAGTAATAGTAGTAGTAGTGGTAGTGGTAGTGGTGGTAGTAGTAGTTGTAGTAGTAGTAGTAGGATTACTATTACATTAGAGATTTCGGGATCCTTCGGGCAAATTTTGCGCCCAAAATACAAATATTTTGTACTATTTTTTCTTGAAAGTTCATTCTTTGCAACAACAGCACAATGCTGTGTGAACTCCAAATAGTCCTTCCCATCATCATCATCTCTCCGAATTTATCGTAAGTAAACTGAAAAATAAAATCTATGACGCTTGTGAGTGCGGTAATGAACATTCGGGTTCCGTGAAATGCGGGGAATTTCTTGACTAGCTGCAAACCAGTTAGCTTCTCAAGAAGGACTCTGCACCATGGAGTAAGGAGTATGCCCTCTGAGTTTCTGCAGTATAGAGGTAGACAAATAGAAGGAAAGATGAAGCTGCTTGTGAAAGGCTTTCTTTTGCCGTTCAGCAGGACTCAACGATTAGTGATATGGAGTGTTTAGATAGGGGAGAGAGTTGGTTAGGTTAGCCGGGCGGTACTAAGAGATGTTAGCGAGTGCCGGGACGGAGGGGGGAGAAATGAAAAGAACACCACTCTCTCTCAGGACTGACCGGGGTCGAGTGTAGGGTACCGAGGTAAATACAGATACTAGCAGCCCTTAAGAAATCCGTCCGGGTTTCGATAGTAATCGATTGTGTGATCGTGACGTCAGAGTGACTTTTATATGAACAATGTTATCCTGAAGAAATAATCTAGCGTAGAGGTATTGAACAAACTCGTAAAATGAGCGTATAAATGGGAGACTTGAAAGGCAGAATACAAGAAACAAAACATTCAACTTTAAGTACAGAAGTGGTGTAAGAAAGTGTGTAGTGAGAGAAGGAAAAGAAGACAGGCAAAGTGTATATAAAAAAACAAAAAGAAAGTGGAGACAGTCAATTAGAACTACACTTTATGTCAATTTTTTGCTTGCTACGTGTTTCGGCCTTTGTGACCCAAATGACTGATATACTCGAAAGGTGCAGCTTTGTTTGGCAGTCTGTGCCTCCTTTTCGCTTTTTGTGTATTACAAGCGGATGACATTCACACAGACAACGCTCGTATACAGCAGAACTGTGGTTCTTACGCGTGACCATTGTTGCAGTGGAAAAACAACACTGCGTTCTGTGTGTCTTGTTGAACCACGTGTCAGTGTCAACAATGAAAGAATACTTAGTGCTGCGCAAAGTACTTTTATGGCGAATTTATGACGCCGGCAACAATAAAACGTGTCGTGTAAACTGACCGAATTTTTTTGTTCGATTTGAACGAAATTTGGATTTTTTGACATCATATTCGCGGTAATCCATTCAGTGGAAGCAGCATTGATACATGCAGACAGACAGAGGGACGGAATGACGGAGGGAAGTGATGAAGGTAATAGGCAGCTGTTGCTGCTATGCGAAGGCGCCTAAAATCTGTAAGCGATTGCAGAAGATAAAATGAAACACATACAAGTGATTTCTGTATCATGTTTCAAGCACACAAGGTTTTTTAATCTGAATGAGATGCACAGAGAATGTTTGGTCACAATTCTATGCAGGCGAGGACGCTGAAAATCCGACTTTACTCTTCATGAGGTACGGCTTTTTGGTATGTGTATGTGAGGGGGTCAGGTTAGTTCAGTCAGTTAACGACAAGACTATGGTGTGGAAGGCTAGGCGACTCAGTGTTCGATTCCAGGGAGGAGTAGACTACGCTATCTCACTATGTCCAAACCGTATGTGAAACAAAGTGCCTTCTATTTGTTAGGTACCTGGGATTAGAGAGACAGGGACGTGAAGTACATAATATATAATATACAACATATAATATATATAAGATATAAGACATAATGCGGTCCTTAAGAATCTGTGGATCTACGAGTGGGTGCTTATAAATCCTTAGCCCGATCTACTTCCAAATATTGTAGGACAGAATCGATAGTGTCGTTGGAAAGAGGGGGTCTGTTCATGTGTCGAAATGCAAGTCTTTTCTTGTTACAGAGGCTGATAGGAAGCATGTCAGACGACGCGCCCGATTTCAACAACATGGAGACGCCAGCTGTCGTCAAGTTTATTTTTTTCCTGCAAGGTAAGGTGACGAAGGAAATTCACGCAATTCTGATAGAAACATTAGGGGAACATGCACCATCGTATCCCACCGTCAAAAACTGGGCGACCCAGGTTAAACGTGGTGATTTTCACACCTGTGTTGTGCCTCGTCCTGGACGACACAAAACAGTGACCATCCCTGGGATTATTGATAATATTCACGAGCTAATCTTGGAAGACCGCCGGATTTCGGCTAAATCAATAGCTGAGCAACTGGGCATCTCGCGTAAGCGGGTTGGGCCCATTATTCATGAAGATTTGGACATGAGGAAGCTCTCCGCGAAGTGGGTCCCGAAATGCCTGAACGCGGATCAAAAACGTCAACGCTGACAGTCGTCTGAGCAACTTTTGGAATATTTTCGGCGCGATACAAATGATTTCCTGTCGCAATTGGTGATCATAGACGAAACCTGGTTTTATCACTTTGACCCGGAGAAAAAGCAACAATCATTGGAGTGGCGGCATAGCGGCTCATCCGCCCCAAAAAATTCGGAGTGCAAAAATCTAGTGGAAAATTTCTCGCCTAGATATTTTGGTATCAAGACGGCATCCTACTCATTGATTATCTTCCAAAGGGCCAAACTATCAACGCGGAGTATTACTCGTCTCTGCTGGTGCAATTGAAAGATATTTTGAAGAAAAAACGCCGCGGGAATTTCACCAAGGGGATCTTGTTCTCGCACGACAATGCCCCAGCTCACCGGGCACTTGCAACCCAGAAGAAACTGGCCTACCTGGGCTTCCAGTCTCTTGATCATCCACCCTATTCTCCGGATCTGGTCCCGTCGGACTACATCTGTTCCCTGGATTAAAAAATTAATTGAAATTTCGCCATTTTTCCTCCGACCCGGAGGTCATTGCTGTCGCGGAGACCTGGTTGGACGGACAATATTTTGAATTTTTTTTGAGTGACTTGCAAAATTTAGAGCAACGGGCTAAGAAGTGTATTGAACTTCGTAGAGAATATGTTTTTCTTTTTTTTGGAAAATATTTATTGCTTTGAAGTTTGTAATACAGAGATACACGTGGATACAAGAATAACAAAATGTTCCCAATTCACTATTTTACATGAGTTATGTCTCGTCTTGCGGGTGATATGAAGGGGTTTGTCGTATTAGGTGTTTATAGGTCGACAGTGAAAAAGCAGAACAAGGAAAAAACGCTGCTATGGGAGGTAGAGAATATGTTGAATAAATCCCGAGTTTGGTCGCTGTAGCTTGTTTCC